>MDSY01042719.1_pt1 | contig 95871 bp, 82 predicted proteins | sample 811131 | NCBI WGS metagenome assembly MDSY01 (sample SAMN05326643, study PRJNA326480) | marine metagenome | isolation source: seawater | place: Atlantic Ocean: South West | collected 2010 | reverse complement strand
GATTAACTCGAACTCAAACCGGGCTTTCTTGTTTTGGATGTTGATTTTCTTCTGTAACATGGGGTACAAAGGTAAGTTTATTCTTTTAGTTTTTGTTTAGCTTTATTTGATTTATACCTTTGTATTATGGATCAAGTAGTGAAAATTTAGCATCAAAATACGTTCGTACTTTCAATTATAATTACGAAATTGAACTAATAATTAAAAACATCAAGTATTTAAAATGGTTAGTTACATAAAATATGGATTTCGTTGGTTAAATCATTTGAAAACCCGAGAAGGATTTTCTAAAACTAAATTAGAAATTGAAAAATCTCCAAAGCGGCACGAAATCATAAATTTTCTTTTAAGTCAATTCAACAGTGTAACTAATTACTTAGAGATTGGAATAAGAAATCCAGATCATAATTTCAATAAAATTGATGCTGATAAAAAGTATAGTGTGGACCCAGGGGTTGAGTTTAAGTCCAATCCCGTTGATTTTCAATTAACAAGCGATGCTTTTTTTGAGCAACTCGAAGCAAAAAAAATATTACCAACAGACTCCCTGTTCGATGTTATTTTTATCGATGGTTTACATTTAGCAGAGCAGGTTAATCGTGATATTTCAAATGCATTAAAATTCATAAAACCCGATGGTTTCGTGGTTTTACACGACTGTAACCCACCAACAGAATGGCATGCTCGTGAAGATTATTATTTCAATATGACTCCTGCAAAAGGTCACTGGAATGGAACTACTTGGAAGGCATTTGTGAAATGGAGATCAAATCCCGAGGTTCAATCTTGCTGTGTAGATACGGATTGGGGCATTGGAATTTTGTCCAAGTCGGCAGCAATTGGTTCTTCTATTTCTAAATCAAACGATTTTTTCGAATACAACACCTTTGCAAATGACCGCAAGCATTATCTCAATTTAGTGGATTTTGAAGAACTTAAGGACTTTATTGCCTTGAAATAGTTATTTTTACAGTTTAAATTCTTTTGCAAACTCATTTGAAAAATTTTACACAAAAGTTTAACGAATCTTAATAAATCAAGACATATATTCTTAAAATTCATTGAAAAATTTTCCCTTTATCTTAATATTATTTAATGTTTTTGGAGTTAATTCACAATCCAAGCAAATTCAAGTTTTAGACTCATTAAGTAAAGAACCAATTCCTTACACGTCCGTTTATTTTTCGAACAACAAAGGTTTAATAACCGATGAAACTGGTTATTTTGAACTTTTATCCGAACAAGTTCAAGACAATGATTCTTTGTTTGTTTCTTTTCTTGGGTATGATGGTCTTGCGGTTGGATTAAAAAAACTAAAAGACAGCATACTTTATATGACCCCTAAAGCGATTGCTTTAGAGGATGTTATTTTGATGAATAAAAGCTACTCCTCCGAGAAAATTTTAGCGCTAGTAAAAAGTAAGTTGGAGCAAAACTATTCGACGGACTACAGCAAAAAACGTTTGTTTTATAAAAGTTTTTATGCTCAAAACATAGAAAAATTAGAGATCACCAAATACAAAACTTCCATCCCAGAACTCAATCGAGCACTTGTAGACAGCTTTTTGATGTATATGCCTAGATCAAATGAATATACAACTGAAACGCTTGCGTATTATTCCGGGAATTTTGAAGAAGACAATCAGAAAATAAACTTAATTAAAGCACGACAGACCTTTGATAAAGGGGGAGAATTATTTAATGCCCTGCAAGAAGGTTTGGGAGACATATTAAAAGACAATTTAAAACCTAACTCTTATTTTAAAGTTAAATCAGGTCTTTTTTTTGGTGCAGACATGGATATTTCCGGTTTGGAAAAAGTAGACAGTACCGATATTAATAAGTTAAAAGAATTTGAGAAAAAGAAAGCAGAACTAAACCTGTTACGAAAAGAAAACTTTGCTAAATACCGAAAGGAAAATATTGCAGAACTATATTCCGAATTGTTTTTTGCAGAAGATTCCGATTTAAATGTAATTAAGAAACCAAACCGCTACAAGTTTTCTGTCCCAGAGGTAACCCTAGAAGACGAAAATTTGATTTATATAATCCGATTCAGACCTAGTGATCGTGAAGACTTTGAAGGCACGCTCCATATTAATGCAGAGGACTTTGCAGTTACTCGACTGGATTTTAACAACGTCAAAGCCTTATTTAAACTAAAGCTGCTAGGAGTCTCAATCAATCAAAACCTAAAAGGGGGTCGCATGATTTTCTCTAAAGACAAAAATAATAAATATGCATTATCATACCTTCAAATTACCAAGGGTAGTATTTTAGTTTTAGACCGACCTATAAAATTCATTGAGAAAAATAAGTTTGTAAGAGGAAGAAGGAAACAAAATCGAGTTTCCATGCGCTTAAAATTTGCGGTTTACTCAAAGACACAACACGAACTTCGTGTGTTCGATTACTTGCCCATTAATCAAGAAGTCTTTGAAGCAATGGAGGAGAAAAATGATGTCTTACCCAAGTACTATGACAAATTCACAACAAATTTTTGGGAAGAATTTTAGTTTATTTTAACGTTGTTAATTGCTTCCTTAATAAGTTTTATTGAAAAGTATATTTCCATTATTAAATAACGCGTCAAATGTGTAGTTTTGTAGCTTAATTTCAAACTATGCAAAGAGACACGATTGTTTTTAATTTGATAAAAGAAGAAGAGACTAGACAGCTTAATGGAGTTGAGCTTATTGCTTCAGAAAACTTTACGAGTCCTGCCGTTATGGAGGCAACAGGTTCTGTTTTGACCAACAAATACGCCGAAGGGTATCCGGGTAAACGTTATTACGGTGGATGTGAGATTGTAGACAAGTTAGAGCAACTAGCTATCGATCGAGCAAAGGAGCTCTTTGGAGCTGCTTACGCAAACGTACAGCCGCATTCTGGATCTCAGGCAAATACCGCTGTTTTTCATGCATTCATTAAGCCCGGAGATAAAATATTAGGGTTCGATCTTTCGCATGGTGGACACCTAACACACGGATCGTCAGTTAACTTTTCGGGACGTTTATATAATCCACATTTTTATGGAGTTCAAGAAGAAACGGGTCGTTTAGACTACGACAACATTCGTGCTATTGCCAAAGAAGTGCAACCCAAAATGATTATTGCCGGTGCATCTGCTTACTCTCGTGATATTGACTTTGCGGAATTTAGATCTATTGCCGATGAAGTAGGGGCGTTTCTTTTGGCGGATATATCACACCCTTCTGGAATGATTGCTACAGGTATTCTAAGCGATCCTATGCCGCATTGCCATGTTGTGACCACAACAACACACAAAACCCTTCGTGGGCCGCGTGGTGGATTGATACTGATGGGGCAAGATTTTGATAATCCATTCGGAATTACCCTTAAAAATGGAACGGTGCGTAAAATGTCACACTTATTGGATATGGCAGTTTTCCCTGGAAATCAAGGAGGACCTCTTGAGCATGTCATTGCGGCTAAGGCTATTGCTTTTCGAGAATGCCTGCAACCAACCTACAAAGACTATATGGTGCGTGCACAGAAAAATGCTGCTGCCATGGCTTCAGCTTTTGTAAGCCGAGGATATAAGCTAATCTCAGGAGGAACAGACAACCACATGATGTTGATCGACCTACGTAACAAAAATATCACCGGTAAAGATGCAGAATTGTCACTTGTTAAAGCTGAAATTACTGCCAACAAAAACATGGTGCCATTCGACGATAAGTCTCCATTTATAACCTCAGGAATACGAGTGGGAACAGCTGCAATTACTACCCGCGGACTAAATGAAGTAGATATGGAAACGATTGTTGGGTTTATTGACCGTGTATTACAGGCCCCACAAGACGTCGCTGTACTTAACGCTGTTGGGAATGAAGTAAATGAATTGATGCAAGGAAGAGCATTGTTTAACCCCTAGAAGTTTAAATTATATATTCAAAAAAGACCTTTACTCATCCTAACAAAGAACCTTTTTATTTTTTTAATAAAAACTGTTCTTTTTTATTTAAATAAAAAACTACATGGATATTGTATTAAATAATATTTTTTTAATAAAACAAATCAATTATGTTTTGAGGAATCCGCTGGATTTTTTTCGAATTGGGGTGGAGGTAACACCACTGGGTGCTGCATTTAGCGACTAAGTTTTTGGTACCGATAGAATAAAAACACACCTTACGTTCACTCAAAAATCCTGCGGTTAGTGCGACGTGGGTTTCTACCAAAAGCACATCGCCGAGCTGGACTTGTCTTTTGTATTCAATGTGGTGTGATCGCACCACCCAGAGGCCAAAAGTTTCCTTTGAGTCCGCTATTAGATTTTGCCAGTGTGCACCGGAAATATCCTGAACCCATTGTAAGTATTGCACGTTATTAACGTGCTGTAATTCGTCTAAGTGACTTTCGGTAACGGTTACTTTTTGGGTGTATTTTTTCAACTTATTTTTTTTCTACGGTTACTTCAAACAGTTTACTCCAGTTCTTACCAGTTAAAAAAAAGGTTTTTCTGCTCGGGTGAAAGGCAATTCCGTTAAGTACATCGAGATTTGGAAGTTGCTCTACTTTTTGTCTTAGTCCAACAAAATTGATGATCCCGTAAACAGCTCCGTTTGCAGGATCAATTATTACTACTACGTCTTTTTTAGCTTGGTAGGTGTTTGCATAGATTGAACCCTTAACCCATTCCAGCTCGTTGATTTTAGATAGAATGGTTTTATTTGTAGTTGCTTGGATATAGAATAGTTCTTCTTGGGAGTCGGCATCTAAGGTCCATATTTTGGAAGTCCCATCAGATTTATAGAGTTGTGTTCCATCGTTACACAAGCCCCAACCTTCTTCACTTTGGTTGTAATTGAAGCTGCGTTCCATTTCCATTTTTTCTTGATCGTAAATGAATCCGGTATTGGCTTGCCAAGTAAGTTGAACAATTTTTCCGTTAATTAAGGTAAGTCCTTCACCAAAATAAGAGGCATCTAGATCAATTTGTTTTTCTACAGCTCCAGTTTTGTAATTCACCCTTCTAAGGCTCGACTTCCCCCTGAGACCGGTACTTTCATATAAGGTCTCGCCATCGAACTCTAGACCTTGCGTATAGGCTTCTGGGTCGTGGGGAAATTCGTTTATTATAGAATAGGTATAGAGCGTGGGAGGCTTGTTGTTCAACAAACGAACATTAGCGGTGGCATCAATTTTTTCTTCTTTTATATAAATAGCAGCTTGAATTGGAACATCACCAAGTAATGCATCCTTAGGAAAAACATAAGGAGTTTCAATTCGCTTTCCTCTTGCAGTGAAATAAATGGAATCAATTGGCTTGTTTTTTTTGTTTTTAATAGACAATTGAAGCGTATCTCCCGTCACAAAAGTCTTTTGGTTGACTTTTATTTTAAATTTAAGGGTGTTGTTTTCATTGCCGCAACCTTTTAGGGCAATGATAATCAGGAGTATGGTAATCCATTTCATATTAAATAATTTAGTTAAAAATAGTTTATGAAATTTAGACCACAAAATGATTGTCCAAAAAGAGTTTGCAATGTATATTTGCATAGGGCAAGTTCTATACAACCAGCTCCCGTCGAATCCCCCAGGGTGGGAACGCAGCAAGGGAAGATGGTCGTAGCGGTGTGATGTAGGTCGCTTGCCCTTTTTCTTTTACAAAACGCAAAAATGGGTTATGTAGTCATAGTTACTGGCGCTTCTTCGGGTTTAGGAAAATCCATAGCCTTATATTTACATAGTCTTGGATATACTGTTTTTGGAACTAGTAGAAACCCAAAACAATACAAAGATTATTTCCCTTTTACTTTATTAGAACTTGACGTTACTAAAAAAGAATCAATAGCTCATTTGTTTGATGAACTTGAACAATTAAACAAGCCCATTGATGTGCTTATAAATAATGCAGGGGTTGGAATTACAGGTCCTGTTGAAGAAACCTCGTTGGAAGCTATGCGTGCTAATTTCGAAACTAATTTTTTTGGCCCTATAGCCATGATTCAAGCCGTTTTACCACTGATGCGTAAAAACAACAAAGGGACTATAATAAACATTACTTCCATAGCAGGATATATGGGGCTTCCGTTTCGTGGAGCATATTCTGCATCTAAAGGGGCTTTAAATATAATAACAGAAGCCTTACGCCTAGAAATTCCTTCCCAAGGAGTTAACGTTATGACATTGGCCCCTGGTGATTATTCTACCGATATTGCTTCGCACCGTTTTAACGCTCCTGTAATTGAAGGTTCTCCCTACCAAAAAATATATCAAGAAAGTCTTGACACCATGGATTCTCATGTAGATTTTGGAAATGATCCGATTGAAATTGCCCATAAAGTTGCAAATTTAATAAAACAAGTCAATCCGAGACCACATTATGCAGTAGGCTCTTTTTTGCAGAAATTTTCTTTGACTCTAAAAAAAATACTTCCACAAAAAGCTTACGAAAAACTTCTAAAAAACCATTATAAACCCTAATTTTACTTTAAATTCTTTTAAATATGAAATTTTTTATTGACACAGCTAATCTATCACAAATTAAAGAAGCTGAAGCTCTTGGTGTTTTAGACGGGGTAACAACAAACCCCTCACTAATGGCAAAAGAAGGAGTTACAGGACGTGAAAACATCTTAAACCACTACGTTGCTATTTGCGAAGCGGTCGAAGGTGATGTTTCTGCAGAAGTTATTGCAACAGATATAGATGGGATGATTAACGAAGGAGAGAAGCTTGCTACTTTACATCCTCAAATTGTTGTAAAAATCCCAATGATTGAAGATGGGATCAAAGCATTAAAATATTTTTCTGATCAAGGAATCAGAACAAACTGTACACTTATATTTTCAGCAGGACAAGCTTTGTTAGCAGCAAAAGCAGGAGCTACCTATGTTTCTCCGTTTATTGGTCGTTTGGATGATATTTCTACAGATGGTTTAGGATTGATTCAAGAAATACGTGATATTTATGATAACTATAATTTTGGAACTGAAATTCTTGCAGCTTCAATTCGCCACACTATGCATATAATTGACTGTGCTAAAATTGGTGCTGACGTGATGACGGGGCCACTTAGTTCTATAAAAGGGCTTATGAAGCATCCACTTACTGACAGTGGATTGGCTCAGTTTTTAGCTGATCACCAAAAAGGAAACTAAGTTCTATTTATATACCATATTGGGTCCGCCGCTATGCTTTTCTGATATATAAGACACCCTTTTTCATGAGCTCCCTCGAGATATCCATTTCCGATTAAGAACTCTTTTGTGATTTCCTTTCCGGTAAACTTAAAGTGTTTTTTAAATAGTTTTATCCAATCTTTTATCGATAACTTGCCTTGGCTGTCCAACCACTTTTCAAAAGAACCGTAATTTTTTTGAATTTTTTGAATTTGTTTTGCGTTGTGAATAATGGCTGTAATTTTTATACGCATTCGAATGATTCCAGGATTATTCATCAAAGTCGCTATTTCGACATCTTTGAATGCTGCTATTTTTTCAATATTAAATTCGGCGTATGCTTTTTTGATGGAATCTTTTTTAATTAAAACAGTATTCCAGGACAGTCCAGCCTGATTAATTTCGAGAATTAAACTGCCAAAGAGTTCGTTGTCGTTTAAAGCTTTAAAACCGTATTTTGTATCGTGATATTTTTTGTGTAAATCTGAAAGTTCACCATCGCAAGCATTTTTACAATAGGTATTGATGAAATTCATTATGGCTTATTTTTCTTTAAAATTACTTTGAAATTTTCAGAATAAAAATTTCCAAAACCTTCTAGTATAATGCCATTTTTATCAATTATAATTCCTTTATTTAATAATGTTAAAACCCATTTTTGACTAGCATTTTCAAAATCTACAATAGCATACTGGTTGGATACATCAATTTTCATAACTTTTTGATAGTCACTAACAAGTTTATTTTGTGGCTGAATACAAATACCAACAAAACGATAGCCAGGAAACTCTTTTTTATAGTTTTTAACTCGTTCTAATGTTTTACTGTAGTGATTCATTTGAGTTTGAGACCAAAAATATAAAACTGTTCTATTCCCTTCTAAAAAGAGAGCACTAGTTTTTTTATTAAGTTGGGTATCCTCCAGCAATATCTCGGGTAATGATTTATTAATTTGCATTTTTATAAGCGAAGCTTGTAAACTTAAAATCTCAACTACATAACTTGGAGATGTATTTACTTTTAAAAAATATTTTAGAAATCGTTCGTGCTCCTTAAAATTTTTAAAATTAATGAGCTCTTCGTAGGCAACAGACCGAGCTAGGTTATTTCTAAGTTCTTCAGTAGCTATTAATTTATCGATTATAGCAAGTCTTCTTATATTAAAATCAGTCTTATTTTTAGCTTGAAAAAAAGTCTCGTCTTTTAAGAGTGCTTCCTGATTTAAGAAATTAAGCATATAAGTAATATAAGGCTCAAAGTATGCCAATTCCCGTTCTCCATAATTTAAATACTTTCTAAAATTAAAGTAAGTACTGTCATGCTCTTGAGCTTTATTTCTTCCTCTAATTAGTGCATAGCGCTCTTTTCTATTTGCATAAGGATATACATAAGCAGCTTGAGATATTATTTTAGCTTTTGGAGTGAGTTGATTTAGAGACTCAAAACGAATCCAATTATTTCTTTTTTCTTGAAGTAAAGAATCAATTATTTCCACAAATTTATAACTATTCTTAGAATACTGGGAAGCCAGGAACCCTCTTTCTCTTTGAAGTGTTAAATAAATTTCCATCAAAAAATTATTTTTTGCTGATCCACGTCCAGAATAAACTAGTGAAGAATTGAAATCTGTTGTATTGGTTCTAAACCATATACTATCACCTTTTTCAATTAAAAGATTTTGACTTTCAGGTAAATGTTCAAATTTAAAAATACCATAATCAAGCGAATCATATCTTTTAAAAAATCGATTACTGCTATCTATCTTAATGGAGTCTATGCGTCTATTATTTTTATATAATGAAACTATTTCGGAAGAGGGATTTATTATTTGACCACCTAAATACGCTCGATCAGGAGTCGGTTCTGAACTGCATCCATAGATTAATAAAATTAAAACAATAAAAAACTCTTTTGACATAGATTATATCTAAATTAAAAATTTAAAAAAAGATTATAATTGTGACCACAAGTTAAAAAATTTATTGAATACGCTGTCTATTTGCTTACTTTTGCGCTATTAAAATAATTATCTATGTTATCAATTTCTAATCTATCGGTTCAATTTGGAAAACGTGTTTTGTTTGACGAAGTAAATGTTACATTTTCGGGAGCTAACTGTTATGGAATCATAGGAGCAAATGGTGCTGGAAAATCAACTTTTTTAAAAATAATTTCTGGCTTACAAGAGGCAAATTCTGGATCCGTTTTTTTAGAACCAGGAAAGCGTTTATCGGTTTTAGAGCAAAATCACAATGCATTTGATGAGCATACTGTTTTAGATACCGTTTTAATAGGTAATAAAGAGCTATTTAATGTGAAATCTGAAATGGATACGATCTATGACAGAGAAAATTTTTCAGATGCTGATGGAAATCGTGTAGGGGAGTTACAAATCATTTTTGAAGAAATGAATGGATGGAATGCAGATAGCGAGGCAGCAACTTTGTTGTCTCATCTTGAAATTCCTCCAGCTCTTCATTACAAAATGATGGTTGATTTAGATGGAATTCAAAAAGTTCGTGTACTTTTAGCACAAGCGCTTTTTGGAAACCCGGATGTTTTAATAATGGATGAACCAACCAATGATTTAGATTATGATACCATATCGTGGTTAGAACAATTTCTTGCAAATTATGATCATACCGTGATTATAGTATCTCATGATAGACATTTTTTGGATTCAGTTTGCACTCATATTTCAGATATTGACTTCGGAAAAATAAATCATTTTTCTGGTAACTATACTTTTTGGTATGAATCAAGTCAATTAGCCGCAAGACAGCGAGCACAACAAAATAAAAAAGGTGAAGAAAAGAAAAAAGAACTTCAAGAATTTATAGCTCGATTTTCTGCAAACGTTGCTAAGTCTAAGCAAGCTACTTCACGAAAGAAGATGATTGAAAAGTTAAATATTGAGGAAATCAAACCTTCATCTAGACGTTATCCTGCTGTTATATTTGAACAGGAACGTGAAGCTGGGGATCAAATTCTTAATATTGAAAATTTAAAATACACCCAAGAAGGAGAAACTTTATTTAGTAATGTAAATGTAAATCTTGGAAAAGGGGATAAGGTTGTTGTTTACTCTAAGGACTCTAGAGCAGTATCTGCATTCTATGATATTTTAAATAAAGAAATTAAACCTAATTCTGGAAAGTTTCAATGGGGTGTTACAACAACTCAAGCCTATTTACCTTTAGATAACGATTCTTACTTTAAGGATGGAGATTTGAATTTAATAGATTGGTTGCGTCAATTTGTATTCACTGAAGAAGAACGTGAAGAAGTTCATATAAGAGGTTTTTTAGGTAAAATGATCTTTAGTGGAGAAGAAGCATTAAAAAAATCAAATGTATTGTCCGGAGGGGAAAAGGTTCGCTGCATGCTTTCTAAGATGATGATGAGTCGTTCTAACGTACTTTTATTAGACGAACCTACAAATCATCTTGATTTAGAATCTATAACTGCACTTAATAACGCATTGACAAATTATAAAGGGACGATCTTGTTTACAACTCATGATCATGCATTTGCTCAAACTGTTGGAACGCGTATTTTGGAGTTAACTCCAAAAGGAGTTATAGACCGCTTAATGTCTTTCGATGAATATATGACTGACCCGAAATTAAAGGAGCAACGTTTAGCTATGTACTCTTAGTTTTTTATATTAGAGCACAGTTTAATTCAATTTTTAATTTGACTTTATGAGAAAGTGTAATAAATCAAAATTACAATTACTGAAATAAATAATCCCATTGGCTTAACTAACTTCCAAGGAGTAATATCTAGTTGTTTAGTATATATTAATTCGAATTCGTCTTCTCTTGGTTTGAAGTAACCAATTACCAGCATTAATAAAACATTGAAAGAGAATAATATTGCCATTACGTGTAAGTAATGTGGATATGTCCCTCCTGCAGCTTCTACCTCTCCTTTAAGGTAAAATTGACTAAAACAGTACAAAACTACTCCAGAAAACATTCCTACTTTTGCAGCTATTGCTGGAACTCTCTTTGTTAAATAACCAACAATTATAATCGTTAAAATAGGAATACTGTAACATCCATTAACTTCTTGTAAATATCCGAACAGACCATCAGGTGCATTTGCAATCGAAGGAGCAATTAGCATAGAAAATAAAGCCAATCCAATGCCAAATGTTTTACCAGCTTTAACGACTTCTTTTTCTGAAGCATTTGTTTTGATATGCTGCTTATATATATCTAATCCAAATAAAGTAACTGAACTATTTAATGCTGAATTAAAAGAACTTAGTATAGCACCGAAAAGAACTGCTGCGAAGAAACCTACTAAGTATCTAGGTAATACTTTGGCTACCAATAATCCATAGGATTGATCACCTTTAGATACATCTAGTTCATTCCCAAAAATATGAAAAGCTATAATACCTGGAAGAACGACAATAATTGGACCTAATATTTTTATAAAACCAGCATATATAAGACCTTTTTGCCCTTCAACTAAGTTTTTAGCTCCAAGTGCACGCTGGATAATTGCTTGATTTGTTCCCCAATAGAATAATTGTACCAACATCATTCATGTAAATAGTGTTGAAAATGGAATAGAAGAATCTGGACCTCCAATTACATTGAATTTTTCAGGATTAGATACTACTAAAGCTTCAATTCCTTGCATCATGCTTCCATCTCCAATATAAATTAAACCAAAAACAGGAACCATTGTCCCTCCGATTAACAGTCCAACTGCATTAACTGTATCAGAAACTGCAACGGCTTTAAGTCCTCCAAAAATAGCATATAACGATCCAATAACTCCAATTGACCAAACGGTTACTGTAAGTGCCGATTCTTCTGTTACTCCAAGAACTTCGGTAATGTCGAACATTCCAACCAATGCAAGTGATCCTGAGTATAAAACAATAGGAAGTAAAACAACCATATAACCACTTAGAAATAATCCTGAAGTAATTGTTTTGGTCATGGTATCGTAACGTTTTTCTAAAAACTGAGGCACTGTTGTGATTCCGCCTTTTAAGTAACGGGGTAATAGAACAATTGCTGTAACAACCATAGATAAAGCTGCAAGAGTTTCCCAAGCCATAACTAAAATACCTTCCTTGTAAGCAGAACCATTTAGTCCAACTAATTGTTCTGTGGATAGATTTGTTAGAAGTAAAGATCCGGCAATAACAACTCCAGTGAGACTTCTACCTCCAAGAAAATAACCATCTGATGATGTTTCATCAGTATTTTTTGTAGATAAATAAGCGATGATTCCAACTAAGGCTGTAAAGGCAATAAAAATAAAGAAATGCATATTATAATTTAAAATTAGAATTCTAATATAACCAAAGTATTTACAAAATGGGGGTTAAGATTATTAATTAGTTTAACGACTCAATTATTTTAATAGCTTGATCTAATTCATCCTCATGAACAAAAACTTCTTGAAGACCAGGAGCTAACATTCCAAAGCCAGCTAAACGAGCTGATTCTGAATCATCTTTTACAACTGCAACAATATTCTTTACTTCAAAGGCAGTAATTATTGACAAGACACTAATTACATTTCCAGTAAATACCTTTATAAATTTTTGGGATATTTTCATTAACATTAAATTAGGATTATATAATATATTTCAGAAATTCTAGATAATAATTACATTAAATTATCGAAGTGAAGCTCCAAAATTTAATTCAAATTCTTTTTGAAGCTTTTGCATCACTCTATCAATATTTTTATCTGTTAATGTTCTGTGTGGATCACTAAAATAAAAGCTTAGACCATATGATTTTTTCCCATTTGGTAAATTTTTACCTTCATAAACGTCAAAGAGTGAAACTTCTTTTAAAATTTTATTGTCAGTTTTATATGAAGCTTTCTTTAAATCCGAAAACTTAACACTCGTGTCTAAAAGCAGAGCAAAATCTCGTCTAGAAATAGGAAATTTAGATATATTCTCTACTAAAATTTCTTTCTTAAAGGATAATTTATATACTAAATCCCAATCAAAATCAGCAAACAACACTTCTGCATCGACAGAGAATTTTTTTGTAATACTAGAACTAATAACACCAAAACTCACAAGAGTTTTTTTATTCACAGTAAATGAAATTCCTTCTGAAAAAATATCACTTTGAATAGCTTCTTCATGTGCATACGAAATTCCTAATCGATTTAAGACGTCTAATACTATTACTTTTAAATCAAAGAAATTCAACTTAGAATTTTGAGTATTCCAAAGCTCTGTATTTTTATTCCCAGTAATACAAATTCCTAGTCTTTTAGATTCAGTAAATTCATCTGCATTTGAATTATAAACTTTACCAAATTCATATATATGTAAATCTTTTTGTTGCCTGTTGCTATTAAACGAAACTACCTCTAGTAAAGAAAACATAATGCTTGAACGTAATTGTGAAAGATCCTGACCTAAAGGATTTAATAAATTTACCTTAGACACTGCATCCAATTGCTTACTTAATTGAGCATAAGCTGGATTTGTCAAAGAATTATTTATAACTTCATAAAAACCTTGACCAACTAGTATAGATGAAATTATACGCTCTATTTTAATAGGTGTTTTAATATCAAATGATGGAAATACAGTGTTTAGTCTTGTATTTACCTCTATGTTATTATAACCATAAACTCTTAGAATCTCTTCTATCACATCTGCCTCACGAGTAACGTCTACTCGATAACGCGGAATTGTCATTGCAAAGCCGTCTTCGTTAACAGAATTAATTTCAATTTCTAAAGAATTTAAAATTTTCAATAAAGTGTCCTTAGGTATTGCAATGCCAATAACTTGAGTTATTTTATCATAATTAATATAAAGTTTAACTTTTTCTTTCAAAGGCTGACTATGCTCCTGAATATTACTACTTATTTTACCACCTGCAATGTTTTGGATTAAAATAGCAGCAGTTTTAAGTGCGTAAATTCCAATTTCAGGATCAATTCCCCTTTCAAATCTAAAAGAAGCATCAGTATTTAATCCATGACGTTTTGCAGATTTACGGATACTTATAGGATCAAAATATGCACTTTCAAGAAAAATACTAGTTGTGTTATCGTGTATTCCAGAATTTTCTCCTCCAAAAATTCCTGCTAAACATAATGGTTTTTCGTTATCACAAATCATTAAATCATCTTCATTAAGTTCACGTTCAATTCCGTCTAGAGTTTTAAATTTAGTTCCATTAGAAAGTGTTTTGACTAAAATTTTTCCGTTAATTTTTTCAGCGTCAAATGCGTGAAGTGGTTGACCTAAATCATGAAGTATATAATTTGTAGCATCTATAACATTATTTTTAGGAGAAATCCCAATAGCATTTAATCTATTTTGAAGCCATTTAGGAGATGGTCCAATCTTTATATCTGAAATTGTTAATCCATAATATTGAGGAGCTCTTTTTTTATCATGAATCTCTACAGATATAACGTTACTGTTGTCAGTTATTTTAAAATTATCAGTATTTGGAGTTTTCCATTCAGAAGAAACTCCAATTTGGTTACACCCAGCTTTTAAATCTCGAGCAACTCCCATATGACTCATAGCATCTGAGCGATTTGGAGTTAAGCCAATTTCGATTACGATATCTCTTTCAATATCAAATATTTCGGAACATGGAGTTCCAGGGACTAAATCATCTTCTAAAACCATTATTCCGTCATGAGATTCCCCAAGACCTATCTCATCTTCGGCACATATCATTCCATGGCTTACTTCGCCACGAATTTTACTTTTTTTAATTTCGACTGAATTTCCTTCAACATTATATAATTTAGTTCCAACTTTAGCTACAGGAACTTTCTGACCTTTAGATATATTAGGAGCACCACAAACAATTTGAACATTTTTTTGTTCACCAATATTTACTTCAGTTATTCTTAATCGATCTGCATTAGGATGAGAAATACATGATAAGACTTCACCAACTACAACACCTTCTAAACTCCCTTTTATAGATTCAAAATTTGTTGTTCCTTCCACTTCTAAACCTAAGTTTGTAAGTAACTCAAGCTGCTTGTCCAGAGTTAAATCTATCTTTAGGTATTGTTTAATCCAATTATGTGAAACTTTCATGTATTTTTTGTGTGGTTCATATAAAGACAATAAACAAGTATTTCATTTTGGTTATTGAAATTATCATTAAAAGAACAAATATAGGCATCCTCATTATAAATTAAAGTTCTAGCTAATGTAATTCCAAATGTTTTTATACTTTGTAATCATAGAATAGGTCACTCTAACTACCCTGTGTTTTAATTGAGAAAGCTCCGGGTCGTCAGAAATTATTTTTTTTGCATAAGTTCTTGCTATTTTTAGAATTTCTTGATCTTTGAGAAGGTCAGCAATTTTTAGTTGTAAAATACCACTTTGCTGAGTTCCCATAAGATCTCCTGGACCTCGTAATCGTAGATCAACTTCGGCAATTTGAAATCCATCGTTTGTTTGAACCATTGTCTTTAATCGAGTGCTTGCTTCCTTAGATTTTTTAATGCCACTCATTAGTATACAGTAACTTTGGTCATTTCCTCTTCCAACACGACCTCTGAGCTGATGTAATTGCGAAAGTCCAAACCGCTCTGCACTCTCAATAATCATAACCGATGCATTTGGAATATTTACACCCACCTCTATAACAGTAGTTGCAACCATCAATTGAGTTTTACCCTCAATGAAGCGTTGCATTTCAAAATCTTTGTCTTTGGGCTTCATCTTACCATGAACAATACTTATACGATAATTAGGAAGTGGAAATTCTCTAACCAAACTTTCATAACCATCGATCAGATCTTTATAGTCCATTTTTTCAGATTCTTGAATTAGGGGATATACAATATAAATTTGCTTACCCAACTGAATTTCATCTTTTATAAATTTAAAAACTTGTAAGCGATTAGCATCACTCCTTAAAACTGTTTTGATGGATTTTCTACCAGGTGGTAGTTCATCAATTACAGAAATGTCAAGATCTCCATATACACTCATTGCCAATGTTCTTGGTATAGGTGTTGCAGTCATTACTAAAATATGCGGAGGGAGGTTGTTTTTCCTCCAAAGTTTTGCCCTTTGAGCAACACCAAATCTATGCTGTTCGTCAATGATTGCAATCCCTAGATTTTTGAATTTAACTTTATCTTCAATTAGAGCATGAGTTCCTATTAAAATATCAAGACTACCATCTTCAAGGGCAGTGTGAATTTCTTTTCTTTGACTTTTTTTTGATGATCCTATTAAAAGAGCAATATTCAAATCCATTGCTCCTAGGCTTTCTTTAAGTGAATTTAAATGCTGTTTAGCAAGTATTTCAGTTGGAGCCATGAAGCAGGTTTGAAATCCATTGTCAAGACCAATTAATATACTAAATAAAGCAACCATAGTTTTACCTGAACCAACGTCTCCTTGAAGAAGCCTATTCATTTGTTTTCCTGTTCCCATGTCGTTTCTAATTTCTTTTATAACTCTCTGTTGGGCATTAGTTAACTGGAAGGGTAGATGATTGTTGTAAAATTCATTGAAATATGCACCAATACTCTCAAATACGTATCCCTTTACTTTTTGTTTTTGAAGTCGATTTTTCTGTAATAATTGCATTTGTATATAGAAGAGTTCTTCAAATTTTAATCGGAACTGTGCACGAGTTAATTTATTTTGATTTGCTGGAAAATGAATTTGAATAGTTGCTTCTTTTTTAGAAATTAATTTTAAATCATTTATAATAAATTCAGGGAGGGTTTCATGAAACTCTTTGTAAGTCAATCGAAACAAATATTTCATCGACTTTTTAATTACGCGTTGGCTAATTCCTTTATTAATTAATTTTTCAGTAGATGGATAAACAGGGTGAAATGCACCGAGATTTGTTTGTTCGTATTCTGATTCTAGTGTTAATTCTGGGTGTGGGATTGATGTTTTAGAACCATACCAATTTAATCGACCAAAAACTATATATTTTGTTTTTGGTTTAAGACTTTCTTGTACCCATTTATAACCTCTGAACCATACTAATTCAATTGTTGATGTACCGTCAGAGAATAGAGCGACTAACCTTTTCCCTTTAGCTTGTGGAATTATTTTATGTGATAAAATCATCCCTTTAATCTGAACTTCAGAAGTGTTTTGAGGTAATTTGTTTATTGAATAAAAAGTAGTTCTATCGATATATCGGTTTGGAAAAAAATATAATAAATCCTGATAGGTTTTAATCCCCAATTCTTCTTTGAGCAATATTGCTCTGTTGGGTCCAATGCCTTTCAGGAATTCAATTGGGGTTTGAAGTAAATCCATATGATATTACTAAGTTAATTTTTTTTAACTTTTTTATGGATTCATTTTAATTAAAAACATCATAAAAAGTTAAAAATTAAAATTCATATAAGCAATAGCTGAAGGTTTAAGTAAACTAAATTTTTCTTGAGAATAACCTAATATTTTTTATCAAATAAATAGAGCAATAGTATGATTCGAATTTAAAAACTTCCAGGGGAGATTACTATTCAAACACTTTGATTTAGATAAGATCTTAGAAATTAAAAAGCTTTTACTTTAGTTTCAAATAATCGAGGGCTAAGTTAGTCATCGCTATTAGGCCGAAAATCATTCCTTCATCTTGAACTACAAAATCTGGTGTATGGTGTGAAGGAGCATTTGCAGGATCCATATAAGGATCCATTCCCCCCAAGAAAAAGTAAAGTCCTGGAACTTTTTGCTGAAAATATGAAAAATCCTCTGCTCCAGTAATGGCTCTCATTACATGAACATTAGAAGCCCCTACTGATCTTTCTAAAGTAGGAATCATCAAATTAGTTAATTTTTGATTATTGTAAGTAAGCGCTGCAGTCTTTTTTATGGTCACTGTTGCTGTACCACCGTAAGCAGCAGCAATTTTTGGAACCATAGAATACATACGATCATGAATTACATTTTGCATATCTTCATCAAGTGTTCTGATGGTTCCAATCATTTCAGCTGATTCAGGAATAATATTAGACCTTATTCCGGCATGTATTGATCCAACAGATACTACAGCTCCTTCTTTTGTAAGTTCAGAATTTCTACTAATAAGTGTTTGAATTCCATTAATTATTTGTGACGAAATCATAATAGGATCAACACTGTTCCAAGGAGTAGAACCATGTGATTGTTTTCCACCAACAACAATATTAAAAACATCTGCAGCAGCCATAATCCCTTTTGTTTTATAGGTAATATGACCAACCGGTGTAGCGGAGTTTATGTGTAAACCAAAAATAGCATCTACATCTGGATTTTTGAGTACATTTTCTTTTACCATCATTAAAGCGCCACCTTCTTCGCCATCTGGCGGACCTTCTTCAGCAGGCTGAAAAATAAATTTTACAGTACCAGCAAAATCACGGTTTTTAGATAATACTTCTGCAACTCCCATTAAAATAGCAACATGCGTATCATGACCACAAGCATGCATAACTCCAGTTTTTTGATTATTAAATATTGTTGTAGTAGTAGACTTGTAGGGGAGTAGGCCTCTTTCCGTAACTGGGAGAGCATCCATGTCTGCTCGAAGTGCAACTACTTTCCCTTTTTTATTTCCTTTTAATATTCCAACTACTCCAGTATGAGCTATTCCAGTGGAAACTTCTATATCTAATGACTCAAGGTGATCTGCAACTTTTCTAGCAGTATTAAATTCTCTGTTAGACAGTTCAGGATTCTGATGAATTTCATGGCGCCATTGAATTACCTTTGACTCAATTTTCTTGAAATCAGAATTCATAATTTGAGCAGATCCAAATGAACAGATTAATACAAATAAAACACTTTGAATTTTAAGGAATTTTTTCATGATTGAATTTTTATAAATTTCAATTTAAAAAGATTATTAAATTATTTAACTTATTTAATCTTTATACTATCACTAGTTATTCACACTGTTTATACTTTAACAAAATAATAAAAATTTTAGTTAATAATTTATCATATTATATCTATAATTTATGTGTAAATAATAATTCAAAACATTATTTTAGTTTTTCATGAACAAAGATTTAACTATATATATTAATTCGCTTAATGAAGCACAAAAAAAACCTACTTTACACAAAGATGGTCCCTTAATCGTTATTGCTGGAGCAGGCTCTGGAAAAACTCGAGTTTTGACTTTAAGAATTGCTTATTTGATGAGTCAGGGAGTAGATTCTTTCTCAATACTTGCATTGACTTTTACAAATAAAGCAGCTCGTGAGATGAAGGTTAGAATTGCTGAATTAGTTAGTGATAGTGAGGCAAAGAATTTATGGATGGGAACATTTCATTCAGTTTTTGGAAGGATTTTACGAAATGAAGCTGATAAACTAGGCTATCCTTCGAGTTTTACAATCTATGATACTCAGGATTCCGATAGATTATTGTCTTCAATAATTAAGGAGATGGGCTTAGAAAAAGACATCTATAAAACAAAACAGATCCGAAGTAGGATCTCTGCTTTTAAAAACAGCTTAATTACTGTTAGAGCTTATTACAATGACGAAGATCTTCAAGAGTCTGATGTTATGGCCAGAAGACCAAAAATGGGTGAAATTTATAAGGAATATGTAGACCGATGTTTTAAGGCAGGGGCAATGGATTTTGATGATTTACTTCTAAAAACAAATGAGCTTTTAAACCGTTTTCCAGAGGTTTTAGCTAAATATCAAGATCGTTTTAGGTATATTTTGGTTGACGAGTATCAAGATACGAACCATTCTCAGTACCTTATTGTTAGAGCACTTTCAGATAAATTTCAAAATATATGTGTTGTTGGAGATGATGCTCAAAGTATTTATGCTTTTCGTGGTGCAAATATTAATAATATATTAAATTTTCAAAAGGATTATGATAATGTAGCGATGTATCGTTTAGAGCAAAATTACCGGTCTAGTAAAAATATTGTAAATGCAGCTAATTCTATCATAAGTCACAATAAAATAAAGTTAGATAAAAAGGTTTGGACTGCAAACGATGCAGGTGATAAAATTAAGATTCAACGCTGTCCAACTGATTCAGATGAAGGAAGACATGTGGCAGGTAGTATTTTTGATTTTAATCTTTCTGAACATCGAAAATTCAATGATTTTGCAGTTTTATATAGAACAAATGCACAGTCTCGTGCAATGGAAGATGCTCTAAGAAAAAGAAATATTCCTTATAAAATATTTGGAGGTTTATCTTTTTATCAACGGAAAGAAATTAAAGATACCTTAGCCTATTTAAGAGTAATTGTAAATCCTAAAGATGAAGAGAGTTTAAAGAGAATTATAAATTATCCAGCTCGAGGTATTGGACAAACAACTTTAGATAAACTAGTTGTGGGTGCTAAAGCCCACGAATTAACTTTGTTTGAAACTGCTGAAAAAGTTGGAAGTTTGGCTTTAAACATTAATTCTGGTATTATTAATAAATTAAATAAGTTTGTAAGTTTAATTAAAAATTTTCAGATTTTCAATGAGACTGCCAATGCTTTTGAAATTGCTGAAGAAGTAACCAAAAAAACTCAAATTATTTCCGATTTAAAAAAAGATGGCACTCCAGAAGGGATAAGCAAAATCGAAAATATTGAGGAGTTACTTAATGGTATTAAAGATTTCACTGAAGGACAGCAGGAACTAGCAGATTCAACAGATGAACTTACAGAATTTTTAGAAGATGTAGCGTTAGCAACTGATTTTGATATTGAAGACAAGAACGAAAACACTGATCGAGTGTCTTTAATGACTATCCATTTAGCTAAAGGATTAGAATATCCTTATGTATATGTTGTTGGGATGGAAGAAGATCTTTTCCCTTCTCCTATGAACTTGGATTCTCGGAGTGGTCTAGAAGAGGAACGTCGCTTGTTTTATGTAGCTTTAACTAGAGCAAAAGAGCGTGCGTTTTTATCTTATGCTCAATCTAGATATCGTTGGGGAAAATTAAATAGTTCTGAACCTAGTCGTTTTATTAATGAATTAGACGAGCAATTTATAGACCATCAAATACCAAAGTTTGATTATCAATATAAATCATTACTTAATAATAATATTTTTGGTAGTTCTGATTATTCCATAAAAATAAATAAAAAATCATTTTCCAGAGAAGAGAAATCAAATATTACTCCTGATCAAAAGCAATTAAAAAAACTACGTAAAATTCAATCTTCAAGTCAATCTGTATCCTTATCAAAAGAGGACATAATTCAACTTCCCATGGGAACAAAAGTTGAACACCAACGTTTTGGGAAAGGAGTTGTTATCTTTTTAGAAGGAATAGGTAATGATAAAAAAGCTACCATTAAATTTAATGGAACTGGTGAAAAAAAATTATTGCTTCGTTTCGCTAAACTTAAAATTTTAGATTAATGGCAACTTTACATTCTTTATACCCATCAAGTCCAAATTCTAAGATTATTAGAGATGTATCTAAAGCTTTGATTTCAGGAGCATTGGTTATCTATCCAACTGATACGGTATATGCCCTTGGCTGTTTAAGTTCAAATGTTAAAGGTCTTGGTAGATTGGCGAAAATAAAAAATGTGAAGGTTGAACAAGCTCCATTTAGTTTTTTGTTTAGTGACATGAGTGAACTTTCTGTTTATGTGAAACAATTTGATTCATCAACTTTCAAGCTATTGAAAAAAACATTACCTGGTCCATACACCTATATAATGGAGAGTAGCAAAAAACTTCCGAAGCCATTTGACAGGAGAAAATCAATTGGAGTTAGAATATCAGATGATCCAATATTAAAAATATTACTTCCTTTACTTCCAGATCCTTTAATAACAACTTCTTTACATGATAAAGATAAAATTATTGATTATACGACAGATCCAAGTATTATTTTTGAAGAATGGTCTTCACTTATAGATTTAATGATTGAAACTGGGCCGGGAGGAAACTTACCTTCAACTGTTATTGATTTAACCCAAGAAGAACCTGCTTTAGTTAGAATTGGTAAAGGTTCCGTAGATTTTTTTTAATAAAAAACGCCCTTCATTGAAGGGCGTTTCGTAATATATTTTAATAAATTCTCATTCAGCAGCTTCCATTCCTTTACTAATTAAATCATAAAACTGATCTAACTTTGGAAGTACAACAATACGCGTTCTCCTATTTTTAGCTCTGTTAGAAGGTGCATCATTTTCTAACAAAGGAGCATAAGAGCTTCTTCCTGCTGCAGTCATTCTTTCTGGTGGGACACCAAATTCATTTTCAAGAACACGAACAACCGATGTAGCTCTTTTTACACTTAAATCCCAATTATCAACTATGCAGTCAGTACTAATAGGCACGTTATCTGTATGACCTTCTACCATAAATTCTAATTCTGGCTTATCCATTACTACTTTAGCAACTTTACCTAAAACTTCTTTTGCTTTTTTAGAAACAGTAGAACTTCCACTATTAAACAAAAGTTTATCAGAAATAGAGATAAATACAACTCCTTTTTCTACATTAATTTCAATATCGTCATCAGCAAGATTTCCTAAAACACCTTTAAGACTTGTCACTAAAGCTAATGTAACAGAATCTTTTTTAGTTACGGCATCTCTCAGACTTGTTATTCTTGTATCTTTTTCTTTTAAACTCTCTAAAGATTTTTCAAGATTTTCAGCACCTTTTTGAGAAAGAGTAGTAAGATTACCTAAATTATCAATTAAATCAGAGTTGTTTTCTTTTAAAAAGTTAATTTGCTCTTGAAGAGACTGGACAGAAGCAAGTGCATTAGCCTTTTCTTCATCACAGGTATTTAATAGAACTGTTGTATTATTTAAAAGATCTTTAGTAGAATCTTGTAAAGTTTGAAGCTCTGTAAATTTTTTCTGTGACACACATGATACTAGTATTAATGTGATTAATGGAATGTAGAAATAAGATTTTTTCATGAGTTTTATTTTATTAATTCGGATAGTAAAGTTAATATAATTTAAGACTTAAGAAATTTTTAGTGAAAAAATTTCTTCTTTTTTAAGATAAAGTACTTAAAAACAATACTGTTTTCATTAAAATATTTATTTAAATAATTCAATTGACTTCTTTTTTTAAGCATTTTGAATAATTTACCATAAACACCTATATGTGCTTTTACTATTTGTAAAAAATTTCTAATTTCACCTTTAAGTAAAAACCTAATCCCTGATATCCCATCTAGAAACATTCTAATAAAAATAATAATAGGTAATTGGATCAAAGGAACATTTTTAATAAGCATATATAGAGAGTTCCTATAATTATAAAAGATTTTTAGTTGTGAATTGGGAAGACTGGCCCCACCAAGATGATAAACTTTTGAGCTTCCAATACTGTATATTTTATTTTCTAAATTTTGTATTCTCCAACATAAATCAATTTCCTCTTGATACATAAAAAAGTCTTCATCAAATCCCTTTAGTTTTTTAAAAACCTTATTCCTTACAAAAAAACAAGCGCCCGATGCCCAAAAAATAGATTTATTATCATCATATTGTCCTAGATCTTTTTCTAGTGAATCAAAGATTCTACCCCGACAAAAAGGATAACCAAACCGATCTATATAACCTCCAGCTGCTCCAGAATATTCAAATTTATCAGGATTTTTTTCATCTAGGATATGTGGTTGAGCTGCGGATGTACTTGGATTATTTTTAAAAAAATCAATAATTGGAGGTAGCCAGTTATTTGTAACCCTAACATCATTATTAATTAAACACAGTAAATCTTCTTTTATTCTTTTTAAACCTAAATTATAACCCCCTGCATAGCCAAGGTTTTTTGGATTTATGATTATTTTAATATCAGGAAATACCATTTTAAGAAAAATAATCGAGTCATCCGATGAATCGTTATCAATAACATAAACAGAGGCTTCAGGACTATTTTGAATAATGTCTGGCAAGAAACGCTGAAGCATTTCTTTACCATTCCAATTTAGCAATACAACAGCAACTTTCATAGCTTATATTTAGGAAGTTCTTTGATGAAACTATATGTTTTATTTCCAAAATTCATAATACAAAAATAATGTTCTTTACCATTGGTTAGCATCAAATAATTACTATTTAGTGTCATATTATATTGTGCTATTTGGTCAAATGTATCTTGATTAATTGAAATAGAAGGAGCTTTACATTCTACTAAAATATTTACATTTCCATCAGGATTAAATACAACGATGTCATAGCGTTTTAGTTTTCCATTAATTTTAATTTGTTTTTCAACATTAATCAAACTTTTGGGGTAACTCAAAGCAGAAATAAGAAAATTAATACAATTTTGTCTTACCCATTCTTCAGGAGTTAATAATAGATACTTTTTACGTATCAAATCTAATATGTATCTCTTATTTTCCTTATTTTTGAAAGTATGTATATAGTTAGGGAAATTGAGTTGTTCCATAATACAAAAATGAGCATTTTTTAGCTTTGAAAGACATAAATCAAATACTTAGTTTAATAAGAAAAGGAGATTATGCTCCAATATATCTTTTAATGGGTACAGAGCCGTTTTTCATAGATCAGGTAACAAAAGTATTATCTGACAATGTTGTTGAAGAACATGCTCGTGATTTTGATTCTACTATTTTCTATGGGAAAGAAGCACTACCTGAACAAATTATTGAGACAGCTAAGCGATTTCCGATGATGGGGAAGCACCAAATTGTTGTTGTAAGAGAAGCTCAATATCTTGATAAATTAATAGAAAATTTTATTTCATATTTTGAAAATCCTCAAAAACAAACAGTTCTTGTCCTTTGTTACAAGTATAAAAAACTTGATAAACGCAAAAAATCATATAAAACAATTGCTAAGTCGGGAGTAATATTAGATACTAAACCGCTATATGATTACCAAATACCAGATTGGATCAAGAATAGAGGTATCCATTATGCTATTAATTTTCATCCAAATGCTATTTCTTTAATTACTTCTTTTTTAGGTGATGATTTAAGTAAAATTGATAAGGAGCTCGAAAAACTCAGTAGTAGAGTAGAGGATGGTGAAGAAATTACACCTCTCCTTATTGAAAAACATATAGGATATAGTAAAGATTTCAATAGTTTTGAACTTCAGAAATCATTAGGAATAAGAGATGTTGAACATTCATTTAGAATTGTTAAGTATATGGCTTCTAATTCTAAAAAACACCCTGTAACCCTAACAATAACAGTTTTATTTAACTTTTTTCAAAAACTCTTACTTTTTCACGGTCTATCGTCTAAAGTAAAAGCACCTAATGTTTTAGGGGTTAGTCCGTTTTTCATAAAAGACTATGAATCAGCTGCACGTTTCTATTCTATGAAACAAATTACCAAAATTATCAGTCATATTAAAGATGCAGATTTAAAAAGCAAAGGAGTAGGTGCTCATAATATTGAATCAGAGGAACTTTTGAAGGAATTAATAGTTAAAATTATTGCTGTTTAAATTTCAGGAAATGCATCTGGATTGAATTCGGTCATTATTCCATAAACCTTTTCAAAAATATCATCCTCTGAAGGTTTAGAAAAATAATCTCCATCAGATCCATATGCTGGTCTGTGTGCTTTAGCACTTAAGGTTTGTGGAGTAGAATCTAACAAAGGAAATATGTTTTGAACATCGATTAACTGGTGTAATATATATCCTGAAGCACCTCCTGGAACATCTTCATCAATAATTAAAATCCGGTTTGTTTTTTCAATACTTTTGTAGATATCATGTTTTAAGTCAAATGGCAATAAGGTTTGAACATCAATTACTTCAGCGTCTATATGAAATTGAAATAATTCTTTAGCAACCTGCTCTACTATTCTTAGAGTAGAACCATATGAAACTAAGGTAATATCTGAACCTTTTTTAAGTACTTCAACTTTCCCCAATGGAATTTTAAACTCACCTAAATTAATTGGTCTTTTTTCTTTTATTCGGTAACCATTTAATGACTCAATAACTATTGCAGGTTCATCTCCTTCTAATAATGTGTTATACATTCCTGCTGCCTGAGTCATGTTTCTAGGAACAGCAATATTAATCCCCCTTAAAAGATTTATTATTCCACCCATGGGTGATCCACTATGCCAAATTCCTTCTAAACGATGTCCACGTGTACGAATAATTAAAGGAACTGACTGTTTTCCAACTGTCCTGTAATTAAACGAAGCTAAATCATCACTTAATATTTGAATACAATAAAGTATATAATCTAAATATTGAATTTCTGCAATAGGACGCAAACCTCTCAAGGCCATTCCAATTCCTTGACCCATAATTGTTGCCTCTCGAATTCCGGTATCAGCTATACGAATATCACCATACTTTTTTTGCATACCCTCTAAACCTTGATTCACATCACCAATAACACCAACGTCCTCACCAAAAATCAAGACCTTGTCATTATTTTCTAATAATGCATCAAAATTATCTCTAATGATTACTCTTCCATCAACCCAATTGTCTTTTTTTGGGTATTTAGCGCTAACAGAATTAATTTTTTCTAAACGTTTATCAGATTGACTATATAAGTGAGAACTAAATTTTGGACTTAACTTTCTGATAAGCTCGTTTTTCCAAACTTTAATATCTGTCTTTAGAGGATCATTTAACTGTGTTAGAATTCTTAAAGCTTTTCTTGAAATATGCAATAAATCTCTATAAAGTGGCTCATTGATGCTTTTTAACTTATCATTTAATAATTGAAAATTAGAGTCATTATTAGTCGATTTAGTTGCCTTTTTAATCAATAAAATAAGTTCCTTCTTGCATTGAATAATTGGATTTTGATATTCTTCCCATGCATCTAATTTTGCTTGACGAACAATTTTTTTATTTTCACTTTCAATTTCAGTTAATTGATCTTCAGTTGCAAAACCATTGCTAATAATCCATTCTCGAGTTTTTAGGTTACAATCGTATTTTTTTTCCCATTCTAAACGTTCTTTAGACTTGTATCTTTGATGAGATCCAGAAGTTGAATGTCCTAGAGGTTGAGTTAATTCTTGAACATGAATTAAAACAGGAACATGTTCTTTTCGAGCTAATTTATCAGCGTATTCATAAGTCTCTATCAAGGCAGAATAATCCCAACCTTTTACTGTTAAAATTTCAAAACCTTTTTCAGTTTCACTACGTTGTAAGCCCTCTAGAGCTTTTGAAATACTCCCTTTGGTTGTTTGATCGTCATTATGGACTGATATTCCGTAATCATCGTCCCAAACACTAATAACCATTGGAATCTGCATTACTCCTGCTGCATTCATAGCTTCCAAGAATAGTCCTTCACTTGTACTTGCGTTTCCTATTGTTCCCCATGCAATTTCATTACCGTTTTCAGAAAATTGAGTTCCATTTTTTATGTTTAATGAACGATATACTTTTGATGCCTGAGCTAGACCAACCAGACGAGGCATTTGACCAGCAGTAGGGGATATATCAGAACTGTGATTTTTTTGATTTGTAAGATTTTTCCAGTTCCCATCGTTTTCATTACTTCTAGTAACAAAATGACCAAACATTTGTCTTCCTCCAGACATGGGCTCAACCTCAATATCTGGATGGGCATATAACGCAGAAAACAACTCCTTAGGACTCAAATGACCTTGTTCCATGAGAATAGTTTGGTCTCGGTAGTAACCTGACCTAAAATCACCATTTCTGAAAAATTTACTTAATATTAATTGAGGTAGCTCTTTCCCATCACCAAAGATTCCGAATTTTGCTTTTCCCGACATTACTTCTCTTCTTCCTAGTATAGAACACTCTCTGCTTAGAGAAATTAATCTATAATCAGCAAGAATCTGTTCTTTAAAATCTATGAAAGAAAGTGAGATTTCTGTAGCAAATTTTTTATTGGGCATAAAATAAAATTAGCATTGTAAATTTACAAAAATTAAGGCAAATAGAATAATAAAGTAATTAAAGCCCACCTAGTTAAATTACAAGAGTCTAAAACCATCTTCGAGTAAAAAGTTGTTTTAAATTGTTTAGGTCAACTGTCAAAACAAATCTCATATTTGAAAAATAATTATTATCATTAAGAACGTAATTCTCAGAATTTTGGATAGGAAAATAAAATTCTAAATAATCAGGCAACAAATTTATGCGTAATCCTGAGTCATAAAAATAGTTTGTTTTAATGTTTTTATTCTTAGTTAATCCGAAATCTGTATAAACTTCTATCCATTTCCAAATACTAAACCCAAGATTTGAAGCCAGTATGTAATCATTAGCATTAGGATTTGTAAATTTTGATTTAAACCCGCCCTCTGATAATATAAATTGTTGACTATATATTCCGTCATTATCTGATCTTCCTAAATAATTATATCTAAATAAGTAATCTGATGGCCTATTTAAACTGTAATCAAAATAAGATGTATCTTTTGTATTATTCCATAAAAATTTACCTGCAAAAATTCGGAGTGAAATTGATCTACCATCATGAAAAAGGTGGCGAAATTCACTATTTAAATTTATTTTTCCAAAAAGATTAGATGATTCTAAATTAATTCCAAACTTTAAGAATCTAATTGCCTCTTTATTAGAGTATAAATATTTTAAATTACCAATTTTATAATTTGGAGTAGATATTACGTCAGTTCCAAATTCTCTATTTACGCTAACATAAGATAAAGATAAAGCTTCCCTTTTGTTAGATCTTAAGTTTTTGGGGCGTTTTATCATTATAATTGAGGGGACAAATATTTTGTAACGTAAATTTTCATTATAATGAAAGCTACTTGCGAATAACCCAAATTGGGTAAGATATATTGAAGAATCCTCATCATAATTAATATAATTAAATCCAATTGATCCAACAATATTATTAAGACGTGAGCTGTAATTTGGATTCAATTCATAAATAAAAGGTTTTTTTTCAAAGGCTTTATTTGAAAGTTTTGTTCCAAATGTTAAACCATCATAGGCATTAAAATCTATTTTTGGAGTAAGGAAAACTTGACTTTTTTTTTCATTCTCTAAATCTTTAACAAACGTAAACTTTAATGGCTTAAGTCCAGTACCACCTAGCTTTCTGTAATTGTTTTGTTGATTAAATTCTGGTATTTTAACTTTTGGATTAATCACAACATATTCAGCATCAATTTTTTTTAATTTAATTTGAGAAAACTTTTTAGGCTTTAAAATATCAATTGATTCAAAAATACTATCATTTCTAACTTGAGCTAACGTGTACGGAATTATACTAGTTTGATTTTGCTTAAGTGAAACTATTATTGAATCTTTTGAGGATTTTATATTCTTAAATTTCAAGTCAATAGAATTTCTATTATTAAGATAATCTTCAAAAAACCAATCAATATTGGTTTCTTTTTTTAATGAATTTATCAATTGTTCCTTAGATTTTATTTTTCTAATTTGATTTTTAAATGCCTCAATTATTTTATTTTTCGTGTGAAAATTATAAGCATAACGAATACCATGCGCCACATACGCAGGTTGTGAAATGCGCTCATTAAATTTAATTAAGTTACTTTTTGAAGTTAAAGAAGCTTGTTGAATATTTCTACGAAGAGTATATTCACTGGAATATAAAAAACTATGATTAAAATTAACTTCACTTAAAGTGTGATTTTTTAAAAACGTTTTTAATATGGGTTTGTTAGGTATTGTTCCAAGAAATTTTTGATTTGGATAATATTGATCAATAAATTCCATTAATAATAATGAATGGAGGCCTCCAGTAAGCCAAAAGTTTTCTCTAGGATCAAGTAAAAATTGTTCAGTTAAATAATGATTTAAAAACACACTTAGGGCTTTTATTTCAAATTTGAATATATCATTAAAAGGTTTTAAAACAGATGGTATTACAGTCAATCCATAATAGGGTCTTTTCATGTAATCCATTTTTGATAGCAAAATTTTATTTTGAGGAAACTTCCCAAAGTAATCAGTTATAAAAGACTCAATTTTAAATAAGCTAGGCCTTGGATCCAGAAATTCTTTGATTACTTCTTCCATATCTGTTCCAATATTAATTCCATTTATAGAATAAAAAACATATTCTTTTTGACTTATATGAAATTGAATTTCTTTAACTTTATTTATCGATTGTTTTATGAATTTACGCTCAGAATATTCAGTTACATCAGTTTGAGTTAAATTTGAGTTTATATTAAGATCTTTAGGTAAATTCCATTCTAAATAAAAATCTGATGGTAACGAACTTGTTTCTTCGAGATCAAGATTACTATTAGTTATCCATTTTCCATCAATAAATGGAGCTAGCTGAATAAAACAATTTTTTAAATAAAACTCATTATTAGAAACGGCCCCATAACCTGTGAATTTAGCGTTAGGCATTTTAATTTTATAGTTAAGATTTATAGTTATTAATCCCTCATATTTTAAATCGTTATCAAGTTTAATTTTAATTATATCAAGTTGATTTCCTAAACGTTCCCATGATACTTTTTGATTATTGATCCAAATAATTAAATCACTAGTTTCACCTCTATTTCCTTTTGAACCTAAATAAAATCGTCTATCATATTCCTCAGTAAATCTTTGAGCTAAAGGGGATTTTGATGAACTATAGGCATTTGACCAATCGTTAAAATATAGCTCTTTTAATGATGCAGATTTTAAGTTTTTAAACTCAATTGTTTGTGAAACTTGTAATATTTTTTTTGTAATTAATAATTTTACTTTGATATCATATTTAGGCGATTGATATTGACCATTTGTAGACAATGGTAAAATGAGCATAAGGATATAAAATAAAATAAATATATTTTTCACAAGAATTTAAAAATTGTGTAAATGAATTTCTTTAGCTTAAAAGTTTTTAATGTACCTCAGAGCTTTTTTTTAAAATATACGATCATAAATTGATCTAAATCTTCATAATTTATTGAACAAAATTTTAACGACTAATTTATAATAAACATGTTAAAGAGAACTCCTGGAAGAGCTCAATATAGATTCACAGGAATCAATACAATCCATTTTTTCATAGCTATTAACAAACTCTGCAATAATCTTAAATAAAGATCGAGGATTATTATTTTTAGTTGTGTTAGAACCTCTGTTTTTGATTTTAAAATTCATGTTTTAGGGTTTCATTTCCTTATTTAAATAAAATGCTGTGTGACTTTTTTTGTCTTTAATAACCTCTTCAGGTGTTCCTTCAATAATAATTCGACCTCCATTTTTACCACCTTCATATCCAACGTCAATTATATGATCGACTTGCTTTATAACGTCCATATTGTGCTCAATAATTACAACTGTATTACCTTTTTCAACTAAGTTATTTAAAACTTCCAAAAGAACACGTATGTCTTCGAAATGCAAACCTGATGTAGGCTCATCTAGGATAAAGAGGGTATTCCCTGTATCACGCTTTGAAAGTTCTGTAGCCAATTTAATACGCTGTGCCTCTCCTCCCGATAGAGTAGTCGATGATTGACCAAGACTTATATATCCTAAACCAACGTCTTGAAGTGTCTTTAGTTTACGATATATTTTTGGGATTAGTTCAAAAAAAGTACAAGCAACATCTATAGTCATGCTTAATACATCAGATATTGATTTTCCTTTGAAGCGAATTTCTAATGTTTCACGATTGAATCGTTTTCCTTGACAAGATTCACATTCAACCAATACATCTGGTAAAAAATTCATTTCTATAACCTTCATTCCACCACCCATACATGTTTCACATCGGCCTCCAGAAACATTAAAACTAAATCTTCCTGGTTTATAACCTCTTATTTGTGCTTCAGGAGTTTTTGTAAAAAGAGATCGTATTTCACTAAAAACACCTGTATATGTTGCTGGATTACTTCTGGGTGTTCGTCCAATAGGACTCTGATTTACATCAACAACCTTGTCTAAGGATTCTAAGCCTGTGATTTTCTTATAAGGAAGTGGTTTAGCTACTCCATTGAAAAAATAAGCATTTAATATTGGATATAAAGTTCCATTTATCAGAGATGACTTACCGCTTCCAGAAACTCCAGTTATTCCGACCATCATTCCTAGTGGCAGTTTCAGAGTAACATTTTTTAAATTATTTCCTGTGCAGTTTGATAAAATAAGTGATTTTCCATTTCCAATTCGACGGATTTCAGGGATTTCAATTTTTTTAATTCCTTTTAAATACTGGGCAGTTAAGGAGTTTTTAGTCAAAAGTTGTTTTGGTTTACCTTCGGATATAATTTCCCCTCCATTTTTTCCTGCAAATGGTCCTATATCTATTACGTGATCTGCATTTATAATCATATCCTTATCATGTTCAACAACCAAAACAGAATTTCCAATATCTCTTAAAGAAAATAAAGAATTAATTAAACGTTCATTATCCCTTTGATGTAAACCAATGCTCGGTTCATCCAAGATATATAATACACCAACAAGTTGAGAACCTATTTGGGTTGCTAATCGTATTCGTTGTGCCTCTCCACCAGACAATGACTTTGAAGAACGATTTAATGACAAATAATTTAATCCAACATTCAATAAAAACTTTAATCTTACTTTTATTTCTTTAATTACATCCTCACCGATTTTCAATTCATTAAAGGAAAGGAATTTAGGCAATTTATCAAACCAATTATAAAGTTCATCTAAATCCATTTGTGCTAATTCCGCAATATTAAGCTTATTTATTTTAAAAAACCTAGATTCTTTTCTCAAGCGTGAACCTTTGCAAGAAACACACTCATTTCTATCCATGAATTCACTGGCCCAACGCTTAATATTAGTTGAACTAGCTAATTCATATTGATTTTTAATGAAGTTTTCTATTCCCTCATAATCTATTTTATAACTTCTAGTAATTCCTAAAGTTTTAGACTCTAATGAGAATGATTCGGCTCCACCTTTTAAAATAATATTAATAGCGGTATCTGGAATTTTATCTATTGGATCAGATAAATTAAAATCATAACGTTGAGCAATTATTTCCATCTGTTTAAAACTCCAAGAGCTTTTTTCAGAACCAAGAGGTACGATTCCCCCTGCCTTTATTGACATAGAAGTGTCTGGAATGACTTTATCTCGATTAACAATTTGTTGAATTCCGAGGCCTTTACATTCAGCACACATTCCTTTCGGTGAGTTAAAAGAAAAGCTGTTTGGTTCAGGATTTTGATATGCAATTCCCGATGTTGGACACATTAAAATACGACTAAAATAACGCACGTTACGGCTAACTTCATCATAAACTAGAATTGTTTCACCACCTTGATACATCGCAGTAATTAGAGACTCCTGGAGTCGCTTTATCCCTGCAACATCGTCGTTTATACGTAATCGATCAATAACTAATTCTATATCATGAGTTTTATACCTATCGAGTTTCATTCCCCTTGAGAGTTCAACTATAACACCATTAATTCTGACTTTTATAAAACCCTGTCGTGCTAAATTCTCAAATAATTCTCGATAATGTCCTTTTCTTGATTTAACAATTGGAGCTAAAATTATTATACTTTTATTTAAATAATCTTGTTGAATAAGCTCAATAATTTGATCATCTTTATAGCTGATCATTTTCTCCTGAGTTTTATAACTATATGCAGTTCCAACACGCGAATATAAAAGTCTTAAAAAGTCATAGACTTCTGTTATAGTTCCAACAGTAGAACGGGGACTTTTGGAAGTTGTTTTTTGTTCTATAGCAATAACAGGTGATAAACCATCAATCTTATCCACTTCAGGACGCTCAAAATTTCCAAGAAATTGACGAACATATGCAGAAAAAGTCTCCATATAACGTCGCTGGCCCTCTGCATAAATTGTGTCAAATGCTAATGATGATTTACCACTTCCCGAAAGACCAGTTATTACAACAAGTTGATCTCTTGGAATTTTTAAATCTATATTTTTTAAATTATGTACACGAGCGCCTTGAACATCGATAACATTAGAATTATTTTTCATAAGAAAAATTAAGCTATAAAAATACAACTTTAGTCTTAACTAAATTTTCAATTCTTAAAAAATAAAATAATTTAATAGCTCACTGCAGTGTCGTCTCCTCGTCTATCGGCTCCTAGAGTTATAACAGAATTATCATCAACTAAAATTGCATCCACCTTTCCTATAATTCGAGACTTTTTCTCTTCTGCAGCATAACCTAAATCATTTAAATTCTTAAAAAGATTAGGATCAAATTGATTTGGTTCAAAAATAATAAAATCAGGTAGCCATTGATGATGAAAACGAGAGCTATTTACTGCTTCTTGTATAGGTAAATTGTGTTCATATACGTTAAGTATTGTTTGAAAAACAGATGTTATAATTGTTGAACCTCCAGGAGATCCAAGAATTAAATAAAGCTTATCATTTTTTTCAACAATAGATGGTGTCATTGAGCTTAACATACGTTTTTTTGGTGCTATTGAATTAGCTTCATTACCTATCAAACCAAACATATTTGGAACACCTGGTTTGCTACTAAAATCATCCATTTCATTATTCATAAAGACACCTAACTCTTCGACAAAAACTTTAGAGCCATATCCACCATTCAATGTGGTTGTTACTGACACTGCATTTCCTTTATTATCTAAAATGGAAAAATGAGTAGTTTCATCACTTTCAAAATAATAAGAATTACCTGGCTTTATATCTGATGAAAGGGAGGCTTTATTCCAGTCAAAACTTTTCATTTTTTCATTAATGTAGATTGAATCAAGTAAAATATCTAAGGGTACATCAATAAAATCTGGATCTCCCAAAAATTCACTTCTATCTGCATAGGATCGTCTTTCTGCTTCCACCATTAATTGGATGCTTTTTTGAGTATTGTGTCCCAAATCACTGATATTATAAGGTTCAATCATTTTCATCATTTGATTTAAACATACACCACCACTCGAGGGAAGTCCCATTGATATAATTTTTAACTCCTTATATTTAAAAGTCAAAGGATCTCTCCATTTCGCTTCATATTGTTCTAAATCTTTATGGGTAATTATTCCACCTGCTTTCTGTACACGATCTATTAGAGCATCCGCAACCCAGCCAGAATTAAATCCTTTAATACCCCTCATTGCAATAGTTCTAAGTACACTTCCAAGTGCAGGATTTTTTAAAATATCACCTGTTTTGAATTTTTTCCCATAAAATGTTTCATCACCATTAATCTTAATAAATAATTCTCTGTTTTTATCAAAACTTCTTGCTTGTTTTTCAGTTATAGCATAGCCATTTTCTGCAAGATCAATAGCTGGTTGCATTAGATCGATAAGGGGAAGTGTACCCATTTTTTTGTGAATTTCAAGTGTACCAGCAACAGTGCCAGGCACTCCAATAGCAAGTCCACCAATGGTGCTTTTATAAGGAATAACCTCGCACTTTTCGTCAAGATATAATTCACTAAATGCATCATTTGGAGCTTGCTCACGGTAATCTAAAGTTCCAGATGTTCCATCAGCATTTCGATAAACAAAAAACCCACCACCTGTAATATTTCCTGCAACAGGATAAACAACTGCCAATGCAAAATTTGTTGCAACCATAGCATCATAAGCATTTCCACCTTTTTTAAGAATATCAACCCCTACTTGAGATGCCTGGGGCATTGCAGAAACAACACCTCCATTTATTTTAATTTCTAGAGGAGAACAGCTAATCAACAATAGTAGGATTGAATAAAATATTGATTTAGATAACTTGTATTGAAGATTCATATATTTGTTTTTATTTCACTTATTTTATTTATCTGAAGATACAAATATTTGTATCTCTTCAAAAAAACCACAGTAACACTTTTAATAAATGTAATGATGTGTTTTTAAATTTGATTTAAACTTTGTTCTTTTTCCATTTGATCAAGAATATTTTCTAAATCACACAAGAATTAAATTAACTAATTATAAGTTTTTATTTATTAAAAATTTAATTTAACGTTAGTAATCAAGGGATCTTGTTTAATTTGAATTATTATGAAAATTTATACAAAAATATTCAATTGTTTCTAAATGATAATTTTGCTACAGAGATGCTAAAAAATGAGGATAAAACACACCAATAAGTACTACGAAATAGTTAACAAGATTTGGAAATAAAACTTTTATATTTGAGTAAATTTAATTTATGACATTAATCAAATCTATTTCTGGAATTCGAGGTACAATCGGAGGAAAACCAAACGATAACTTTACACCCATTGATATTGTTCGGTTTACGGCAGCCTATGGAACTTATATTTTATCAAATAATACTGTTTCAAAATCTACAGTAGTTGTTGGTCGTGATGCCAGAATTTCAGGCTCAATGGTACAAGCCTTGGTTTCAAACACCTTAATTGGACTTGGGATTAATGTAATTGATTTAGGGATGGCAACAACGCCGACAGTTGAAATGGTTGTTCCAAATGAAAATGCCCAAGGAGGAATAATTTTAACAGCTAGTCATAATCCAAAGCAATGGAATGCATTAAAGTTGTTAGATGGCAATGGAGAGTTTTTAAATGCTGAGGCTGGAGCAAAAATACTTGATTTAGCTGAAAAAGAAGATTTTAATTTTGCAACAATTGATGATTTAGGTACTGTCACTATAAAAAAGACCGCATTAGAAATGCATATTCAAACAGTTTTAAATCATCCATTAGTTGATGTTGAATCCATTAAGTCAAGAGGTTTTAAAATTGTCGTAGATGGAGTAAATTCTATTGGTGGTATTGCAATCCCCTTGCTTTTGAGGAAATTTGATATTGAAGTAATTGAGTTATATTGTGTTCCAAATGGTAATTTCCCACACAACCCCGAACCTCTGAAAGAACATTTAAGTGATCTATCTCAAAAAATTATAGATACCAATTCAGATTTAGGAATTGTAGTAGATCCTGATGTGGATCGATTAGCTTTTATGGATGAATATGGAGATATGTTTGGAGAAGAATATACACTTGTAGCTTGTGCTGATTATGTATTATCTAAGAAGCCAGGTAATACGGTATCCAATATATCTTCTACAAGAGCCTTAAGGGATGTAACTGAAAAGTACGGAGGTAATTATTATGGTAGTTCTGTGGGAGAAGTTAATGTAGTCTCTAAGATGAAAGAAGTAAATGCAGTAATTGGGGGAGAAGGTAATGGTGGAATTATTGATCCCGAGTTGCATTACGGAAGAGATTCTTTAATTGGAACTGCTTTATTTTTATCCCTATTGAGTAATGTTAAAGTATCGGTTTCTCAACTCAAAAAAACCTATCCAGAATATTTTATGAGTAAGGGGAAAATTGAAATAGAACCAAGTATGGATGTTGATCATTTGTTAGTTAACATCGAAAAAAAATATGTTGATTTAAATCCAAATACAATTGATGGCGTAAAGATAGACTTCAAAAAATATTGGGTTCATCTTCGTAAGTCAAATACAGAACCAATTATAAGAGTTTATACTGAGGCTCACTCGCAGTCAGAAGCAGATGATTTAATGAATCGTTTTAAAAAAGAATTACTTGATTTAGGATCCTAGCTTAGGGTTTTGATTCATATGCTTAAAACGATTATGAGTCCAAAAATATTGCGAAGGATCTTGAAGAATCTGAGTCTCTAGTGTTTTAGTAAATATATCCGTAATTTCATTTTTTTTAGTGTCTTTTGGTTTATCCGTTATTAAACTTATATTAATTTCATAATAACCGCGTTTCACTCTATTTATATCCGCAAAAACTACAGGTAAATCAAATTGTTTAGCAATACGCTCTGCTCCGTTAAAAACAGGAACTTCAATACCCATAAATGATCTCCAATAGGTTTTTGACTTAGGATGAGGGGACTGATCAGCTGCTAATCCGTATATATAACACTCTTTGTTATTCTGATGTATTTCAATATCTTGCAAAACACGGTAACGAGATCCCATATAGATTTTATGTTTTGCTCTCGACCTTAAAAATAAATGTTCAAAGTATTTATTTGAAAGTGGTGTATATACAGCATATCCTTTTCCATCAATATGATAACCAATAGACAACATTCCTTCCCAACTTGAATAATGTCCACATACTAGAACTACTCCTCTTTTTTCTCTCAAATAATTATTAAACAATTCAGTATTATTAAACTTAAAACGCTTTAATACTTGTTTTTTTGAAATGGTTAATGCTTTTAACATTTCAATAAATATGTCGCATAAATGTCTATAAAATGAACGTTCAATAGTTTTAAGTTCTTCCTTAGTTTTGTCAGGGAAACATAATCTAAGATTATTTCTAACAACTTTAATCCTATATCCAATTATTTTATATAGAATTAAATATAAAAAATCAGCTATACCATATAAAATAAAATGTGGTAAAATTGACAGCCCAATAATAAAAGGGTAAGAAATTATATAGATTATTAATTGCAAACTTTTTTAACAAATATAAGTATATTTGATTTCATTTATCTAGTCTTTATGCAATCACTTCATCCTTTAATATTATTATTAATTGTTATAAATATTTTGATTTCTTTAAAAGGTTTTAAGGATATTAAATTCTTTAATCAATTTAAATTTAATGTTGCTGCTGTAAAAAGAGGTCAAAGCTATCGAATTATTAGTTCTGCGTTTTTACATGTTGATTATTCTCATTTGGGTTTTAATATGTTTACATTATATCTTTTTGGTGACCAAGCGCTCGCTGGCTTAGGAATTATAAATTTTATGATACTTTACGTTGCCAGCTTAATTTCCGGTAATCTATTCGCACTTTATTTTCATAAAGATGAATTATTTTATAGCGCAGTTGGCGCAAGTGGAGCTATAATGGGTATTCTATATGCAACAATATTAATGTATCCTGAAATGAAATTAGCATTATTTATTTTTCCGATTCCACTTCCAGGATATATATTTGGAATTGGTTATTTAATATATACACTTTTTGGTATGAAAAACCAACTGGATAATATTGGACATACCGCTCATTTTGGTGGAGCAATCAGTGGAATTATTACTACTTTAATTTTAGCACCATGGATTATTGAAACTTCATTTTTAACTTTAATTCTCCTTGGAATTGTTACAGTTGCAACAGGTTTAATACTTTTTAAAAAGAGCTAAATTTTATTAGAATTATCTGAATTTATTGACCTAAAAGTTCCTCAACTTTAGCATCTAATTGCCTTCCCCTAAGGTCTTTAGCTACAATAATGCCTTCTTTGTTTAGAATGAATGCTTTAGGAACAGATCTAACTCCGTAAAGAAGAGCAACAGGTTCTTTCCAATATTTTAAACTTGAAACATGTTTCCAATTAAGGCCGTCATCTTCTATAGCTTTAATCCAGCTTGACTTATTTTTATCTAATGATACTCCTACAATCTCAAGACCTTTACCGTGCATACGCTTATACAATCGGACTAGATTTGGATTTTCAATACGACAAGGGCGACACCAAGAAGCCCAGAAATCTATAATAGTAACTTTTCCTTTTAAAGACTTCAAGGAAAGTTGGTCTCCAAGAGGGTTTGGAGCAACAAAATCTGGTGCAACTGCTCCAATTGCAGTAGTATTAATGGGAAGACTTATAATTTTATTTATTTTTATTCCAGAAACACTGTTTTGTATTTTTTTATCAAAACTATTAAAAATTAATTTTGATTCATTGGGTAGAATTTTTTTAGTAACTACCAAACGTTCTAGAATAAGAGAAGCTATGTATGAATTTGGGTTTGTATTCATAAAGTCTTTTTCAAATACACTAAGTTCTTGTTCAATTAATCTGTATTCGGAAGTTAGGTCTTCAGATAAAATATTATCACCAACACTATTTGCATGATTTATCTCCTGAATAATCAAACTCATTTTATTAGCATAGTTTTTAGTAGACATTCTGTATTCTAATAAATCATTATTAGATAGAGATCCGTCAGTAATAGAAGATTCAAGACTGTCTTTAAATACTTGCATCCCGATGACTCCTGCCTCTATTATTACAGGAGCATTTCCATTAATTCCCTCAAAGAACAGAAAATTTATATCGATTTGATCTACAGCACCTTTGAATATAAATGAATTATTTACTGTTTTAGTTGAGTCAATTTTGATAGGCTGACCGTTTGGTCCAGACTTAATTCTATAAACACTAAGACCATTCTCAACATCAATCGAACCTTCTATAATAAAACTGTTAGGCTCAATTGAAGAACATGAGGAAAATAATAAGCTAAATAAGCCGACATAGATGAGTAATAAATTATATATTTTCATATGCAAATATATGAATTCAAACGGTTCTTTCAACCTTAATCTTAAAAATGTAATTGATTGTTATTTATGATTTAAGGTCATGATTTATATAGTATATTTGTTTATTATTTATTTAATATGGCAGGAAATAGCTTTGGAACGTTATTTAACGTTACAACTTTCGGAGAATCACATGGTTTAGCAATTGGCGGAGTAATTGATGGATGCCCAGCAGGAATTGTTTTAGATATTAATGTAATTCAAAAAGAATTAAACAGACGAAAGCCAGGACAATCTGCAATAGTCACTCAGAGAAAAGAGCCAGACGAAGTAGTTTTTTACTCTGGAATATTTAAAGGTAAAACTACTGGAACTCCAATTGGTTTTGGTATTCATAATATAAATCAGAAATCAAAAGATTACGGTCATATTAAGGACAGTTATCGACCCTCTCATGCTGATTATGTTTATGATCAAAAGTATGGCTTTCGTGATTATCGAGGTGGAGGTAGAAGCTCAGCAAGAGAAACTGCAAGTAGAGTAGTAGCCGGAGCTATTGCCAAGCAATATTTACACAAACTTAAATTTACCGCTTTTGTATCTGCAGTTGGACCATTAAAAATTGAAGTTGCATATCAAGATCTTGATTTTAGTAACATAGAGAAAAATCCTGTTCGTTGTGCCGATCCCATGATGGCTAAAAAAATGGAAGCTTATATTCGAAAAATCAGAAAAGAGGGCGATACAGTTGGAGGAGTTATTAGTTGTGTAATTGAAAATGTACCTGTAGGTCTTGGCGAACCTGCTTTTAATAAACTTCATGCTGAACTAGCTAAAGCAATGCTGTCAATTAATGCAGTTAAAGGTTTTGAATATGGTAGTGGTTTTGCTGGTTCACAAATGAAAGGGAGCGAGCATAATGATCCTTATAATACTGATGGAACTACACAATCTAATCTCTCAGGTGGTATTCAAGGTGGGATTTCAAATGGAATGGATATTTATTTTAATGTTGCATTTAAACCTGTCGCAACCTTAATGAAATCTCAAGAAACTATTGATAAAAATGGACAAGAAGTTTTGATGGTGGGTAAGGGGAGACATGATCCATGTGTTGTACCTAGGGCAGTTCCAATTATTGAGGCTATGGCTGCCTTAGTTCTTGCAGATTTTAACTTACTCGCCAAAATAAATAAAATTTAGTTCATGGAAAAATTAGCTTTGCATTGGAAGATTTTAATCGGAATGGCAATAGGTGTTATTTTTGGTTTGATTATGTCATATATAGTTGGTGGTTCTGAATTTGTGGGTAATTACATAAAACCTTTTGGAACGATCTTCATTAATTTATTAAAACTAATTGCAATTCCTTTGATTTTAGCCTCCTTAATAAAAGGAGTTTCTGATTTAAAAGATATTTCAAAACTTTCTCAAATGGGAGGAAGAACTATTTTAACCTATATCAGTACTACATTAATTGCTGTTATTATAGGTTTAATTCTTGTAAACTCTATACAACCTGGTAAATCTATAAGTATTGAAACCCGAAGAGAACTGGTTGAAGCTTATGCTTCAGATGCAGATCAAAAAAGAGAAGCAGCAGTAAAACAGAGTAATGTTGGTCCTCTTCAACCACTTATAGAGATCGTCCCCTCTAATATTTTTTCAGCAGCAAGCAGTAATAAAAATATGCTTCAAATTATATTTTTTGCCATGTTTTTTGGTATTGGAATTATTCTAATACCAGAAAGACAATCTGCATCTGTAAAAGATTTTTTTGATTCATTTAATGCAATTATTCTAAAGCTGATTGATCTTATTATGCTTTCAGCTCCTTATGGAGTTTTTGCTCTTTTAGCCACCTTAGTCGCTGAGTCTCCTAGCTTAGAGCTATTTAAAGCACTTGCATTATATGCAATAACTTTATTGTTAGCACTTACAATAATGATCGGTTTTTATGCTTTAATGGTCCGTATCATAATTAACAAAAGTCCTTTATTTTTCTTTAGAGGTATAGCTCCAGCTCAATTACTTGCATTTTCAACAAGTTCAAGTGCTGCTACTTTACCTGTTACTATGGAATGTGTTGAAGGTAATTTAGGAGTTGATAGAGAAGTTACCAGTTTTGTACTTCCTATCGGTGCAACTATTAATATGGATGGAACAAGTGTTTATCAAGGAGTTGCAGCTGTTTTTATTGCTCAGGCTTTTGGCTTAGATTTAAGTTTAAGTGCTCAGTTGGGAATTATATTTACAGCCACGCTCGCATCAATTGGAACTGCTGCAGTTCCAAGTGCAGGTATTGTAATGTTGGTAATTGTATTAGCTCAAGCTGGTATTCCAGAAGCTGGGTTAGCTTTGATTTTTGCAATTGATAGACCCTTGGACATGTGTCGAACAGTTGTAAATATTACTGGTGATGCTGCAGTTTCTATGTTTGTAGCTAAATCAATAGGTAAACTTAAATAAACTAAATTAGAAATAATATTTACTTTTTACAGCAAAACAAACTAAAAATGATTATTTCATTAATAAAGAAATTTATGTGCATATTTATTATCGGGTAGTGGGCAAGCCTTCAATTTTCCAAACCAACGGTATCTGTTTCTAGCGATTAATCGATAGCTTTTTTGTGTTATAAAATTAGGTAGGAACCTCAATAATGCAAAAACTTTGAATATACCACCTAATGCTCTTAACAATTTAAATGTAGCTTTAGCTTCTAAAGCATAGGTTTGATTAGGGATCCAAAAGACAACACTTTCAAGTGAATTAGGGTCTATTTTACTTTCTTTAAAAAAGTCATCGCCAGTTCTGCTATCAAGAGCTGCAAATCTAAGTTGATCTTTATGATCCCATTTGCATAAACGTTTAACCCAGGCGTTACATAAAACACAAGGTCCGTCAAATAGAATTATAATATATTTCATTTTTTTTGTTTTAATGACTGAACTAAATCCAATGCTTCTAGACGAACTTGAGTTGTAAACATACCGTAATTGACAATAGCTTTTTCCTTTTCAATCGAATCTATTGTTCCTACAGCCTTACCATCAAATAGTCTTACCTGGTCACCAAGTTTAAAATTTATCTTAACTTTAATTGATACTGGTGCTACTTTTTTCTTTCTCTTTTTTTCCTTACGAATTACAACCATAGCATTATTAGCATCGATATTTGCTTTTTCTTTTAATTCTTTATCTTTTTTCTTCTGGTATACTGATTTCTTTTTACGTTTTGAATTTTCGCCTTCAACCAATCGGAGTAAATCAGCAACTAAAGAACGTTTTTTACCATTATCGAAATAACGATCCGCAACTTCATTTACCTTATTTCCTAAAACGATCATTCGTTGATTATCATCAAATAATTCTTGATAACCGATTAGTTTTTCTTTTATTTTTTTATTTAAAAGCTCTAACCGCTCGTTTTCTTCGATAGCCTTAATCTCCTGCTTCTTTAAAGAATTTCCAGTTCTAGTCATTTGAGAGCGTTCTTTTTGTAACTTAGCTATAGTAGCATCAAAACGAACCTTACCTCGCTCTATCTTCTTTTTAGCGCGATTAATTAGGCTATAAGGGATGCCGTTTTTCTGAGCAACTTCAAATGTAAAGGAACTACCAGCTTCACCAAGAATTAAATTAAAAATTGGTTCTAGTGTTCGATTGTCAAATTGCATATTAGCATTTGACATAAAAGGAAGTTCATTCGCTAATACCTTTAAATTAGAATAATGAGTCGTTATTATTCCATAAGCTTGACGATTATAAAATTCTTCCAAGAAAGATTCTGCAAGTGCTCCTCCTAATTCAGGATCGGATCCTGTACCAAATTCGTCAATAAGAAAGAGCGTATTTTCATTACACTTTCTTATAAAATATTTCATATTTTTTAAACGGTAAGAATAAGTGCTAAGATGATTTTCGATCGATTGATTATCACCAATATCTGTTATTATTTGATCGAAAAAACAGACTGTACTTTTTTCATGAATAGGAATTAATAATCCTGTTTGAAGCATAACTTGTAACAACCCAACTGTTTTTAAAGTAATGCTTTTACCACCTGCATTTGGACCAGATATAACAATAATGCGTTGCTTCTCTGTTAGGGTTATATCTTGTGGAAAAGTAATTTTCCCTTCTTTTTTATTTGACAAATATAGAAGTGGGTGGTATGCATTAACTATGGATAATTCCCTGTCATAATTTATTTTTGGTAATAAACTATTAGTGAGTTCAGCATATTTTGCTCTTGCGTAATAGGTGTCGATTAAAATCAAATATTTTTGATATTCAATCAATAAAGAACGATAAGGTTGAAGATATTGAGTTAAAGATAACAAAATTCGTTTTATTTCATCGGTCTCTTCAAACTGAAGATTATTTAATTCTCTTGTATGCTGAAGTGTTGTTTCAGGCTCTATATAAACTATACTTCCTGTTTTGGAGCTTCCCATGATAACTCCTTTCACTTTTCGTCTAAACATTGCTTTTACAGCTAATACCCTTCTATTTTCTATTACGGATTCTTTAATTTCATCTAAATAAGCAGAAGTATTATATTGACTAAGTGCTCGTTGAAAACTTTGTCCTATTTTCGATCGAACTGTTTGTATATTTTTACGAATTTTGAAGAGCTCAGGAGAAGCATCATTCCGAACTTCACCAAAACGATCTATTACATTATTTATTGATGTAATTAATTCTTTAGTGATTTCGATTTCAGCCCCTTGAGCTTGAAGTTTAGGATAGTATTCTTTGAACTTTTTAAGAAATTTAAGTAAAATATTGATTATATCGGAAGTAGCTGCTATTCTTCTAAATCCATCTAGTTCTAGTACAGAGTTTTCTATTTTTAATAGATTAATTTCTGCTGTTAAATCATCAAATCCATGATTTGGAATTCTATTCTCATTTGCAAAAGATGCGGTAAACTCTGAAACCGATTCTAACTCGGTAACTAATTGCTTTTTATCTTCAAGAGGATGAAGGTTTAAACATCGTTCTTTTCCAATAGATGTAATTGCTAATTGGGATAATTGATGGAGAACCGAAGTAAATTCCAGGTCACTAAGTGTTTTCTTTTGTATTTTCATATTTTTACATTACAAAAGTACACAATTTCATGAAGGAACAAATACCTAATTCTTGGGAAAATAAGCTTAGAGAAACTACAGAACTAAACTATTTTTCTGCTCTATCAAATTTCATAAATTCAGAATATGATAATCATGAATGTTATCCAAAACAAGAAAACATATTTACTGCTTTAAAATTATGTCCATTTGAAAAAGTCAAAGCGGTTGTTTTAGGCCAGGATCCTTATCATGGTGCGGGGCAAGCAGATGGATTGAGCTTCTCTGTGCCCAAAGGGCAGAAACATCCACCTTCTCTAATTAATATTTTTAAAGAAATACATTCTGATCTTAACATAACTTATCCAAAAAATGGAAATCTAGAAAGGTGGGCTAAGCAAGGAGTTTTATTGCTGAATGCAACTCTTACAGTTAGGGCTAATGAAGCAGGAAGTCATCAAAAACATGGATGGGAAATATTCACTGATACTGTTATTCAAAAGATTTCTAATGAAAAAGAAGATGTTGTGTTTTTATTATGGGGTGGTTTTGCCAAAAAGAAAAAAAGCAAAATAGATGATTCTAAACATTTCGTAATTAGTTCAGGACACCCATCACCCTTAAGTGCCAATAGAGGCTATTGGTTTGGTAATAAACATTTTAGTAAATGTAATGAGTATCTGAAATTGAAAGGTAAGAAAGCGATTGATTGGTAAAGAATATTCTAGCCACCAATTCGTTTAACATCGTGTCCTAAGTCCAATAAAAATTTCATAAGCTGATCTCGATAATTACCTTGAATTATTATTTCCCCGTTTTTAATACTTCCTCCAACACCAAAAGCTTGTTTTAAAGTTTTTTCTAAAATTTTTAAATCTCTTTCTTCTCCATCAAAACCTTTAATAATGGTAACCGTTTTACCTGCGCGCCCTTTATTACTATAGTGTGCTTGAAGAGATTGTTTTATAAAAGGAATTTCCACAATTTTATCTGGCACTGGATCTGGTACTAAGTTTTCTAATTTTAGGTTAGCTAAATCGGAAAGACTTGATAATTTATTTGACATCTTAAAAGTTTAATTAATACTAAAATACTATTTTAGAGGAATTAAAATTAATAAACAATGCGAAACCTGTTTCTCTTTTTCTTATTCATTAATTCATTTGCTATGGCTCAAAATTTAAACTCCAATCAACTCCCATATAAATCGATTCCTGAGTACCAAGAATCGTATAATTCTGGAAATATAGTTATTCGTATGATTCAAGGATTAGGTTATAGATATTACTGGGCTACAGAGGGGCTAACTCCTGATGACATGAGTTACGTCCCCTCAGAAAGTGGGCAATCTCTTCTCGAAACTCTGGAGCACATTTATGGTTTAGCCAATATTGTAAAAAACACTTCAAAAAATTTTCCAAGTTCAAGACCGGCTAAATATATACCGTCAAATTGGTCAGAACTTCGCTCACAAACGTTGACTTTTTTAGAAGAAGCCGCTACAAACCTTAAAAACAAAACACCTGATGAGCTTTCTAAACTTCATGTAATCTTCGAAAGAGGAGGGAACCTATCAACTTTTCCATTCTGGAATATGATAAATGGCCCGCTTTCAGATGCAATTTATCACACAGGACAAATCGTTAGTTTTAGACGATCTAGTGGTAATCCAATTCCAAAAGGTACTAATGTTTTTATGGGTAAAACAAAACAATACAATAAATGAAGATTGCTAAAACGCATCAAATTAGATATAAAAAGACCTTAACATTTCTAGATAAACATCTTGATAAAGGATCAAAATTACTTGATTTAGGAACACAAAACCCTTTTACTCCTTTCCTAAAAAAGAGGGGATATAAAGTTCAAAATACACACGGTGAAAATCTTGATGATAACTTTAAGGCTATTGCTAAAACAAGCTGTGATTGTGTCACTGCTTTTGAGATCTTCGAACATTTATTAGCTCCATATAATATTTTAAAAGAATTGAAAGTGGATAAGTTAATTGCATCTGTTCCCTTAAAATTGTGGTTCGCAGAGGCTTATTGGAATGAATCAGATGATTGGGATAAGCACTATCATGAGTTTGAGAAAAAGCAATTTAATTTTTTATTAGAAAAAACAGGATGGAAAGTTAAAGATTCTGAACTTTGGACTTCACCAGGCACAAATAAGCTTGGTTTTAGAACTTTACTTCGCTATTTTACTCCAAGATATTATATTGTTTATTGTGAGAGAATTTAGTGATCTCTGTCTTCGAAACTCTCTTTCTTTTTATCTTTTATTCTTTTAATGATAAAATAAACTAAGACTCCTAAAAAAATAAGTATAATCAACGTGTCCATTATTTTATGGTTACTGCTGTTCCATATGCAAGCATTTCAGAACAACCCTGCATTACCATGGTTGTCGTAAACCTTATGTTAATAACTGCATTGGCACCCATTCGCTTTGCGTCGTCCTGTAATCGTTGTAATGCTTGCTCTCTTGAGTCTGCCTGTAATTTCGTGTATTCTGATATTTCGCCACCAATAATATTCTTTAGTCCAGCAAAAATATCTCTACCTACATTTCTTGCTCTAACTGTGTTTCCTCGGGCTATACCTAGAACTTCTATAATTTTTTTGTTTGGAACTGTCGGAGTGTTTAATAGTAACATATCTTATGGAAATAAATTTGAATCGATTGAAGGTAATATACGCAGCGCATTTTTATAATACAATTTCTTTAGAATAGAGTCGGGTAGGGCAAGACCATACATTTTCCAGTGAGCATGTCTTTTTCGATAATAATCAAAATACTCATCACTAGTTTCTAATACTCTAAAATAGATATTATATTCAGAAACATTATAACTGTCTTTACCAAACAAAATACGATCTTGATAATCTGACATGAATTTGTGCGCTCGTTTAGGTTGACGTCCAAGTTCTGCTAATACAGCTCCAATTTCAGTCATAACGTTAGGATAGGTATCCAAATGATCTCCTAAAGCCTCTAAATCGTTTGCCATCCAACCCATGTGTGCATTAATAAAAGTTGTATTTGAATGTTTACTAAAAATGTCGTGTTGCTCGGCAATTATGGATTCGAAAGAAGGCACTTTTGTGGGATCTCTATAACGTCCTGGCTTTTGTTTCAATTCTAACCAACGTTCGTTGTACTTGTCCTTTGGTTTCCAAAAAGAAGCAGGTTCTGCTGAGTGAATTAATACCGGGAATCCTAAAACACCACATTCTCTCCAAATAGGATCTAATCTAGGGTCGTTTATAGCTATTCGATTTCCACTAGAATCTTTATCTGACAGACCAAGACCTTTGTAAACTTTAAGTCCTATAGCACCCGCAATTTTGGCTTCTCTAAGAAGTGTTATATTTTTTTCTATAAAATCAGGTTTATCTATTTGTTCCCAATCTATATTTACAAATAAACCAAAGCGGTTAGGGGCATTTTCTTTTATGTTTTGCAAAGATTTTTCTAAATACAAACCTCTAAAACCACTTAAATTTACCATGAATGCCATGTTCATACTGTCCATCTCAGCTGTTAACTTAGATAAATCTTTAATCGGCATATCGAATTGATGATTATGGATATCAACAAAAGGAAATTTGGCTCGTATTAATTCTGTTGAAGGAACTACTAAGGTTGATTTCGGACTGTAAACTTCTATATCCATTAGGTTATTCCTGTATTGTATTTTACCAATAGTGTAATAAGTAATACTTCCTAAAACAGTTACAAAAATTAGAGATCTAACTAAATTTTTAAAAGAAAACATTAATTAATAGGTAATGAAACAGATGTTGTATCCCAACGAAAACGTAATGATAGATTGTCTTCACCTTCAATAAAATCAATTGTAAATTGTTCAATTGAATTCATTAATTGTGCTGAAGCTATGTTTACACTCATAATATCCTCTTCGTAGTTAGGTTCTGTATATCCAAAACTTCCAAACTCGGAGTTCAAAGTAACTACCCAATGGTCTGATTCTGGTACTGCATAAATTCTATATTTACCAGCAGCTAAGTTACGACCGGCAAAACTAATTTCTTTATTAGATTCGAATGTAGTAGCAAAATTAGCTCCTAAACGCCAGTAAGTGCTAAATTTTACTAAGGCACCTTCACTTTCTGAACCAAATATTAATCGATTTTTTTTAAAGGGACGACTGTAATCCACAACTAACGTAAGGTCATCTTTTTCAAAAGTTACTGTATCTCTGGGACTTACAGGATTTATAAAACTGACATATATTAGATACCCGATAATAATCAAAACTATAGCTAATACTGAAAGACTAATTTTTTTTGCAATACTCATGATAATGATTTTATTTTCATCAAATATAAAAATTATGTGAATAGGAGAATAATGTTTTGATATAAATAACTATTTTACATAATGTTAATTATAGTGTATTTATTAACTTATAAAAAAATATGATATTAAATAAAAATGAAAAGACATTGATTATCTATCATTTATAAAGAGAAATTACCGAATATAATTTCCATAATTAACAAAAAAACCAATAAAAGATATTAAATTTTATTTTAATTTATGATTGGTGTTAATAACGATTTAAACCAAAATTAAGATTTGAATCTTGAACTTACCATTTTTATAAACCTATTCTTAGACATTTCACTTCTGAGGAACTCCATCTTCAGTATTTTATGTTGTATTTAAAAAGTACCTGCGCTGAATATACTTTTTATTTTTTCACTAACACATGCATGAAATCCTTCAAAAAAGTAGTTAAACTTAATACTAGACTTGTTTATTAATGATAACAGATACTAGTAAAAAAACTAAAATGCAATAATGAAATAAAGTAGTTTTTTCATCTAAAAAATATTAATTAGTAGCTTTAGCATCATGTTTATGTTAATAAAAGGGTACATAATCTAATCAAAAATTCCTTTTAAAAGCAGTATTGCAATTAACTTTAATCAAAACTATTATTATGAACGACCGACCCAATGATCTAATCCGTATTCGGCCAGAAATAAAGAAAACGAAACATTTTGAAACCATGAGTAGTGACGAACGCTTTCAGAATGTGACCCTCCGCCCTATCCTTAAATTACAAAATCCCCTTTTGGTGGTTGTTTTTCAAAATTATATTGAAAAGCGAAAAGGCATTTTTTATGATTTAAGTATTCAAAAAAAACTAATCTATATTGAAAATGCGATAATCAAAGATCAAAAATTTAGAAGTTCTATAAAAGGAATGGTTCTAGGTCAGTTTACTTTATCCGAATATACCGAATATGCAAATAATTCCTCAGCACTAAATAAACGTATGATGCAAATGGTTGTTAAACGTATTAAAGATCAAGTACAATTATTTGATAAACCTGAAAAACTCAGAGATGTAATCAGTTAACAGCAACTTAAACCAAGCTTGCAATTGGCTGTTGTTTCTTTTAACCTCTGGGATTCCACAAGCATCTTCTGCCAAGCAAGCTATTTTTTCCCTTAATTAAAATTATATTTCTTTAATTTTTTTCCAAATTTCTGAATGGTATCACCCTGATCCTTTACTTCATTATATAGATTTTTAAGGTTAAAATTTTTTTAGAAAGACTTAGAATTTGAAGTAATTTTTCAGAATGTAAACGATGATCAAAATCATCTGCTTCCCACAGTTGTAAATTAACAATCTCTCTTTTCTTATAAAACCATTACAATCAATAAAATGTTTAGTTACATTACCTACTTTGGCAAAATTAAAGTAATTAGGGACCAAACTTCCATCTAGAAGTTCGAAAGGTAAATTGGTTTGAAGTTGTAATTGGGTTTTTAGTTCGAGTATATCATGGGTTATTTATCAAAGAGTGAAACTCCGTTAAGGTCAGTAGTTAAGACACTACTCATGTAATCTAAAAAAGGTCGAACAGCTATAAAGTCTTTCGCTACTTGATCAACAAAGTTTAGCTCTAAAACTTCTTTATTACTGTATTTTTTTGAAAATAAAAACATTTTTTTACGAATCAAATCTATGTTTTGATCTTCCTTCGAGAAACCTCTTGGGGCAGTTTTTACTTCATCTCCCTGAAGTAATCCCCATGTATTCTTAAAATCGGTTTTGTCCATTAATTCTCTGAATTCTAAAGGATCAAGTTCTAATTCTTTTCTAATACGTAAAAGATCTTCTTTATTTGGATTCCAAAAACCAACAGCAATAAAACTATCATTTGGTTTAAGATGAATGTAGTATCCTCCTCTATATCTTGGTTTTTCTCGGTGAAAAGAAATACCAAAATGACTCTTATAAGGTGTTTTGTCATCAGAAAACCTTACATCTCTATAAATTCTAAATAATTTAACCTTATCTACTTGCTCTGATAATTCAAGTTTTTGTCTAAGGTTCTCCCCAAAAAACTTCACTTGTGATTCAATTTCTTTGAAATGAGATTTGTTTTCATCGAACCAGACGCGGTTGTTATTTTTTTCTAATTTCTTAAAAAAAGAGAAAAGTTCTTTTGGAATTAAAGACATAAATAAATTTTTATTCTTTCAAAAATATGCTTTATATTTTATTTATTTTTTCGCATTTCAAGGGCAGTAACAATGTCTTTTAATTTAAACCCTTTTGCTTGTAATAAAATTAAATAATGAAACAGTAGATCTGCACTTTCATAAACAAACAATTCATCATTTGAATTTAAAGCTTCAATAACAGTTTCAACTGCCTCCTCTCCTACTTTCTGAGCAATTTTATTGATTCCTTTGTCAAATAATAAAGCTACATAACTAGAATCTTTATTTCCATTTTTTCGATCGGAGATTATTTCTTCTAATTCTGTTAAAAATCCAAAAGAGGGAGTATTTTTTTCGTCCCAACAGGTATCTGTTCCTCTGTGACATGAAGGTCCTGTCGGGATAGCCTGAATCAGTAAACTGTCTTGATCACAATCTAAAGACATGCTTACTAGATTAAGAAAGTTACCACTTTGCTCACCTTTTGTCCACAAGCGGTTCTTTGTTCTACTAAAGAAAGTAACTCTTCCGGAGGCTTCTGTTTTTGCAACTGCTTCAGCATTCATATATCCCATCATCAAAACCTTTCTAGTAGTATTATCCTGAATTATTGCAGGAACTAACCCATCAGTGTTTTTATTAAAATCAATTTTCATAAGTATCTTATAATCGAACAGCGATTTGCTGTTCTTTTAATTGTTTTTTTAAATCTGGTAAAGTTATTTCTTCAAAATGGAATATACTAGCTGCTAATGCAGCATCTGCTTTTCCGTGAGTAAACGTATCAATAAAGTGCTCAGCATTTCCTGCTCCACCTGAGGCAATAATTGGAATATTAACTTCTTTCGAAATTTTAGACAAGGCTTGATTTGCAAAACCATTTTTAGTTCCGTCGTGATCCATGGAAGTAAATAAAATTTCACCTGCACCTCGATCAGCTACTTCAATAGCCCAATCAAAAAGATTAATCTCTGTTGGAATTTTTCCCCCTACTAAATGAATTTTCCATTCCCCATTTATTTTCTTAGCATCCATTGCTACAACAATACATTGTGTTCCAAATTTTGCTGCTAATTCATTAATTAATTCTGGACGTTTTACTGCAGCAGAATTAATTGACACTTTATCAGCCCCATGATGCAATAAAATTCCTACATCTTCAACAGAGCTAATTCCTCCACCAACAGTAAAAGGAATGTCGATAGCTTGAGCTACTTTACAAACTAAATCGGTCAAAGTTTTTCTTTTCTGTTCGGTAGCAGAAATATCTAAAAAAACGAGTTCGTCCGCATTTTGCTCTGCATATTTTTTAGCTAATTCAATCGGATCACCTGCGTCTCTTAGGTTTAAAAAATTGATTCCCTTTACAGTTCTTCCGTTTTTAATATCCAAACAGGGAATGATGCGTTTAGTTAACATTTTAGTGGTTTTTTTTAGTTAAATCAATACCGTCATAAAAGCAAAGATTTTTATTTGTTTGCAATTTTACCCAAAATGCAATTTGACCCGTGTGATAGGAAAAATGTTCTATTGAATGGAGCACACAACCAACACCAGACAAATTAAACCCTTGAACTTCTCTTACTTTTTGATAATCTGACACTGATGTATTTTGAATTGTCTTTTGAGCTTCTTTAATTGTTTTATCCAACTTTGCAAGTAACTCTTTAATTGTAATACTCCCTATTGTTGAAAATTCAAGTTCTCGATCACGTTGATCAACTCGGTCTCCCAAGGAGGAAATTATATATTGGGTTATATTTCCACAACTATGAAGAATTTGATTACCCAAAGCCATGCCCTTTTCTGTAGGAGATTTCCAAAGTAACTTTTCGTCTATTTTTGAAAAAGCAATATTTATCATTCGAAGACTTTCTTCTAAACGAAAAATAGCATTTTCTTTAAATTCATTAAGGATTAAATCATTCATCGTTCTAAGATATAATTTTCAAGTTGTTTTAATGAAATTCTGTTTTCATAAATAGCTTTTCCTATGATTGTTCCTTCACATCCCATAGCAGCTAGCTTAGGAAGTTCATCGAAATTAGAAATTCCACCAGATGCAATAAGCTTAATTTTTGGTTGTTCTGAAAGTAAGTTACTATAAACATCAAATGATGGTCCTTTTAACATCCCATCTTTACTAATATCTGTACAGATCACATATTCAATTCCTTTTAATTTATATGTTTTTATAAAATCAACTAAATAGTGATCAGAAGTTTGAAGCCAGCCGTCAGTTGCTATTCGATTGCCTTGCACGTCTGCGCCTAGAATAATTTTATCACAACCATAGTTAACAATCCATTTTTCAAATATATTTGGCTCTTTTACTGCAATACTTCCTCCTGTTATTTGATTAGCACCACTCTCAAAAGCTATTTTAAGATCCTCATCAGACTTTAATCCACCTCCAAAATCGATTTTAAGGCTTGTTTTAGAAGCAATTTTCTCCAATATTTTATGATTTACTATGTGTTTAGATTTTGCCCCATCTAAATCAACTAAATGCAAATACTCTATTCCATGTGCTTCAAATGTTTTTGCAACCTCCAAGGGATTTACATTATAAATCTTTTGAGTTGAATAATCACCTTTAGATAGACGAACACATTTTCCGTCAATTAAATCAATAGCAGGTATTATTCTCATATTTAAAGTTCTAAAAAATTAGATAAAATTTTACTTCCTTCTTTACTGCTTTTTTCTGGGTGAAATTGAACTCCATAGAAATTATTTTTTTTTAATGCACAACTAAAAGGAATTCCGTAGGTTGTCTGAGCTATAGTATAATTGCATAAATCTGCATAATAACTATGAACAGAATACATATAAACTCCAGAATCAATATTTTTAAATAAAGGAGAATTTAATTTTTCTAATGTATTCCATCCCATTTGGGGAACTTTTAGATTTTGTTCAAAACGTTTTACTTTTACATCAAATATCTCAAGTCCTCTGGTGTTTCCTTCTTCAGAGCTAGAACACATAAGCTGCATTCCTAAACAAATTCCCAAAACAGGTTGTTTGAGTTCTGGAATTAAATACTCTAATCCAGATTCTTTGAGTTTTAGCATTGCACTACTTGCCTCGCCTACCCCTGGAAATATTACTTTATCCGCCTGTTCAATTTCATTTTTATCAGCACTAAGAATTCCATTAACTCCCAATCGCTGTAAAGCAAACTGGAGGCTCTTTATATTTCCTGCTCCATAATTTAGAAGGACTATTTTCATCTTATCTTTTATTGTTAAAGGCTTCCTTTAGTAGTGGGTAAAATCATTTTATCAGGGTCTCGTTTAATAGCAACTTTTATTGCTTTAGCAAATACTTTAAAAATAGCCTCTATTTTATGATGTTCATTTTTCCCTTCAGCTTTTATATTCAGATTAGCTTTTGCTCCATCTGAAAAGGATTTAAAAAAGTGAAAAAACATTTCTGTAGGCATTTTTCCAATCATTTCACGCTTAAAATCAGCTTCCCAAACTAACCAGTTTCTTCCACCAAAATCAATAGATGCTTGAGCTAGACAATCGTCCATAGGTAAGCAAAAACCATAACGTTCAATTCCAAGTTTGTTGCCTATGGCATTACCAAAAGCTTCTCCTAAAACAATAGCCGTATCTTCAATAGTATGATGTTCATCTACTTCTAAATCCCCTTTGACACTTATAGCGAGATTCATATTGCCATGTAGGGCAATTTGATCTAACATGTGATCAAAAAATGAAATACCAGTATCTATTTTACTTTTACCAGTTCCATCAAGATTCAATTCAAGTTTAATGTCAGTTTCATTAGTAGTTCGTTTCTGAATAATAATACGTTGTTCTAGTTTAAGAAACTCATATATACTTTTCCATTCTTTAGTTTGTAAAGCAATGGTAGAAGTAAAATCAGAATCATTAAGCTCTTCAGTTCCTGGAGAAGTGCTATTTTTAATAAGTATTCCTTGTGCACCGAGATTATAAGCCATTTCAATATCTGTCATCCTATCTCCAATAACAAAAGATTGTTTCAGGTTGTATTTGGATGAATCTAAATAAGAAGTCAGCATTCCAGTTCTTGGCTTGCGGGTTTCAGCATTTTCTTGAGGAAAACTTTTATCAATAAAAATTGAATTAAATTTAATATCTTCATTTTCAAAAGCCCTTATCAGAAAATTATGAGTAGGCCAAAATGTATCTTCTGGAAAAGAATCTGTACCTAAACCATCTTGATTGGTAACCATTACCAGTTCGAAGTTTAGTTCTTTAACTATTTTACTCAAATAGGTAAATACTTTTGGATAAAATTCTAGTTTCTCAATAGCATCTAACTGATAATCATCTGGTTCAAGTGCTAAAGTTCCATCTCTGTCTATAAAGAGTACTTTTTTCATCAAAATATTTATTTATTCATTGCTTTAAAAGCAGTAATTAGAGCTTTGTTTTCCGATTCTTTGCCAATAGTAATTCGTAAGGTGTTTTCACAAGACTTTTGTCCAGAAGGATTCCGTACTACAATTCCTTTTTCAATTAATTGATTGTATCTTAAATTGCTATCATCCAATCGGATTAAAATAAAATTTGCATCAGATGGATATATCTTTTTAACAAAATTAATTTTTTCTAATTGAATAATTAATTCCTTTTTGAATTCAAGTATTTCAGTAACTTCTTGACTTACTTTATCTGCATTATCAAGTCGATCAAAAACTGCTTTCTGTGACAATACATTCAGGTTATATGGTGCCTTTATTTTGTTTAAAACTTCAATTATTTGGGAATGAGCAAATACCATTCCTAGACGGACACCTGCAAGACCTTGGGCTTTAGAAAAGGTTTGCAAAACCACAACATTTTGATATTGCTCTAACCAATCTATTGCGGTTTCTCCTGGTGAAAATTCAGAGTATGCCTCATCAATAACTACCAGACCTGGAAATTTTTGAATTATTTCTTTTAAATCTTCGACAGGGAAGCGATTTCCCGATGGATTATTTGGTGTTGGAATGAATATCATCTTAGTATGATCCGAAACTCGAGCAATTATTTCATCAACATCTAATTGAAAATTTTTAATTAAAGGCACTTCAACAACACCAACCCCATTTAAATTTGCACAAACTTGATACATTCCGAAAGTTGGCGGAACGATCATAATTTCCTCTTCTCCTGGTTCGCAAAATGCAACTATAAACAAGTTAATTAGCTCATCACTACCATTAGATAAAAATATTGAAGTTGATGCTACGTTTTTAACTTTAGATATCCGTTCTTTCAAACTAGTCTGGAATGGATCAGGATAACGATTCATCCCTGTTTCAAAAGGATTTTCATTTGCATCTAAAAGTATCATATCTTTATTAGAAGAAACAAATTCTTCTCTTGCGGATTTATAGCCATTAAGTTCGTTAATCAATGGGCGAGTAAGCTTTTTAATATTGATTATTTTTTTCATTTTTTTAAGTCATTTAGTCTTAGTGTAATCGAATTTTTATGACCCTGAAGACCTTCAGCATCAGCCATAAATTCTATTGAAGGACCAATATTTAGAATACCTTTTGGAGTAATTTTCTGAAAAGTCATTTGCTTTAAAAAACTGTCTAAATTTACACCGCTATATTGTTTAGAAAAACCATTAGTTGGAAGGGTATGGTTAGTCCCAGATGCGTAGTCACCAGCACTTTCTGGAGTGTAATTTCCAATGAAAACAGATCCCGCATTTGTTATTTGATCAATATAAAGTTCTTCGTTTTCCATACATATAATGTAATGTTCAGGACCATATTGATTTATAAAATTAATTGCCTCAGCATCAGTTTCAAATAAAATCATCCTAGAATTATTAATAGCCTTTGCAGCAATACCTTTTCTGGGAAGATGTTTTATTTGGATTTCAATTTCTTTTTCAACTTGTTTTAATAATGGAGGGTATGTTGTCACAAGAAGCACTTGACTATCGACACCATGTTCTGCCTGTGAAAGCAGGTCTGAAGCAACATAGGCTGGATTTGCTGAATGATCAGCAACTACAAGTAATTCGCTAGGACCAGCAGGCATATCAATGGATATTTGATGTTGGGTAGCGACCTGCTTTGCAACAGTAACATATTGATTTCCAGGACCAAATATTTTATAAACTTTAGGAACAGATTCTGTTCCTAAAGTCATTGCAGCAATAGCCTGTATTCCGCCTAGCTTAAATATTTGTGAAATGCCACATAACTTAGCAGTATATAAAATTACATCTGGAATTAAACCCAATTCATTTGGAGGGGTACAGAGTATTATTTCTTTACAACCTGCAATTTTTGCAGGTATTGCAAGCATCAATAATGAAGAAAACAAAGGCGCTGATCCTCCGGGTATATATAAACCAACTTTTTCAATGGGTCTTTTTTCCTGCCAACACAAAACTCCTGGTTGGGTTTCTACTGAAATAGCTTTTGTTATTTGTGCTTTATGAAAAGTCTCTATATTACTTTTAGCCAATTGAATAGCCACTTTTAGTTCAGGTGTGATGTTCTTTTCTGCCTCACAAAGAGATTCTTTGCTTACAAAAAATGAATCTAGTTTTAGATTATCAAACTGAAGAGTAAAATCCAGTAAAGCATTATCTCCCTTGAATTGAACTTCATCAAAGACCTTTTCTACTAGAGGCTCTAAATCCTTAAAACTAGCTGTTGGACGTTCAAGAATACTATCCCAATCTGAGCGGGAAGGTTTTATAAATTGTTTCATTAACGTACCATTTTTTCGATTGGACATACCAAAATATCCTCTGCTCCTGCATACTTCAATTGATCTATTACTTCCCAAAAATCTCCTGAATTTATTACAGAATGGATAGAACTCCAGCCTTCTTGAGCGAGCGGCAATACAGTAGGACTTTTAAGAACTGGAAGAATCGATGAAACTGCTTCAATTTGTTCATTAGGAACATTTAAGAGTATGTATCGGGATTGTTTTGCCCTTAAAACTGCTTGAATTCTGAATTGAAGTTTATCTATTAAAATCATTTGTTCATTAGTTATTTTAGGAGCTTGAACCAATACAGCTTCTGATTTTAAAATCTCAATAACTTCTTTCAAATTATTTTTAAATAAAGTACTCCCACTTGATACAATATCACATATAGCATCAGCCAAACCAATATTTGGAGCAATTTCAACAGATCCACTTATTACATGAATATCTGCCTCAATACCCTTAGTCTTTAAAAACTGATTTACTGTATTTGGGTAAGAAGTTGCAATTTTTTTACCAGCTAAATCTTGAATATTAGCAAAAGAATTTCCTTTTGGAATTGCAATCGAAACTTTACATTTAGAAAACCCTAAGGATTCGATAACATCCAAATCAGGACCTTTTTCTATTAAAAGATTGCTTCCCACTATTGCAAGGTCCACAACCCCATCTCGTAAATATTGAGGAATATCTCCATTTCGTAAAAAGAATACTTCCATCGGAAAGTTTCTAGCGGCCGCTTTAAGTTGATCCTTTCCGTTATCTATAGAAATCCCACAACTTTTTAATAAGTCGAGAGAGTCCATATTTAATCTACCTGACTTTTGAATTGCTATCCGTATCATATTTTTTTTAAATAAAAAAACCCGTTTGAATTATCAAACGGGTCCATAAAGTTGAATATACACCAACCTTAGATCTCGCTCGAGTTCTTAGAATGATGATGAATGTGTATTGTATTTATTTTCATTATTCTTGCAAATATATTTAAATATTTTTTAAAATTAAAAAAAAATTATGTTTTCATTTTTATTTATTCAAATAAAGTAATTCTATTGATTCCCTAATATAATAGGAAGTCCAGACTCCCCACTTCCAATAACAATAACTTTAGAATTAGTTGATTCAGAAAGTTTAATTGTTGCTTCAATACCTTTTTCTTGTAATATTTTAGAAGTTAATGAGGCACTTAAAATTCTATTTGCTGCAGCTTTACCTTCTGCGTCAATACGCTGACGTTCTGCTTCTTGTTTAGATTTTTCAATTCTAAAAACATATTCTAAAGCTTCTTGTTCTTGATTCAACTTACGCTCAATTGCTTCACGTATTGCAATTGGCAGAGTAACATCACGAACTAGAACAGCGTTTAATTGTACATGTTGATTTTCAACTACTTTCTTAGTTTCCTCAAAAATTTCATTTTGAATTGCATCTCTTTTAGTAGAATACAATTGTTCTGGAGTATAACGCCCTACAACAGAACGAGCCACTGCTCGGATTTGAGGTATAATGATAATATTTAAGTAATTCTCACCTTTTGTCTTGTGAAGCAAGCCAAGTTCAGCAATTAAAGGTTGGTACAGTACAGAAATATCTAATGAAATTTCAAGACCATTAGAAGACAAAACTTGCATTTTACTTTCAAATGCTTCTTGTTGTTTTACATTATATACATATACCTTGTTCCAAGGAGCAATGATGTGAAAACCTTCACCAATAGCGGGTTCGTCAATCACAACACCACCTCCAAATGTTTTAAACAATACCCCTGCCTCACCGTAACCTATGTTAATCGATGACTTAGAAATAAAAATAAATAAAATAAAAATACCTGCAATTACAGGTAGGCCAATTTTTGGTAATTTTTCCATAATAATTTGATTATAAATTAAGTTAACATTCCACCATCTACATTCATTACTTGTCCAGTAATATAGTTGGATAAATCAGATCCTAAAAATACACAAGCGTTAGCTATATCTTCTGAAGTACCCCCTCGTTTCAAAGGTATGACATTTCTCCATCCTTTAACAACTTCCTCAGAAAGTTTTGCAGTCATTTCAGTTTCTATAAAACCAGGTGCAATAACATTCGATCGAATATTTCTTGAACCTAGTTCTAAAGCTATTGATTTAGAAAAACCAATAATACCAGCTTTTGATGCTGCATAGTTAGCTTGTCCGGCATTTCCTTTTACTCCAACTACAGAACTCATGTGTATTAATGAACCATTTCGTTGCTTCAAGAATGTGCGCTGTACTGCTTTAGTCATATTAAATACAGATTTCAGATTAACTTTAATAACTTGATCAAAATCTTCCTCACTCATTCGCAAAAGTAAATTATCTTTAGTAATTCCTGCATTATTAACAAGAATATCTAAACATCCAAAGTCATTTATCACATCGTCAACAAGAGTTTGTGCTTGTTCGTAACTAGCTGCATTACTTTGATACCCTTTTGATTGAATCCCAAGAGAATCTAATTCAATTTCTAGTTTTTGAGCAGCATCAATTGAGTTACTGTGAGTAAATGCTACATTACAGCCATGTTGAGCAAAAACAATTGCAACACCTCGTCCGATTCCTCTACTAGCTCCAGTAATTATAGCTGTTTTTCCTTCTAAAAGTTTCATAAATACTATTATTAATTAAGAATTTCGGCAACTTTTTTACCAATAGCTGCTGGAGAATTAACTACATGTATTCCACATTCAGCCATAATACGTTTTTTTGCTTCTGCAGTATCATCTTCACCTCCAACAATAGCACCAGCATGACCCATAGTTCTTCCAGCAGGAGCAGTTTGCCCAGCTATAAAACCAATAACTGGTTTTTTATTTCCTGTTTTTTTTAGAAATTTAGCAGCTTCTGCTTCTAATTGACCACCTATTTCACCTATCATAACAATAGCTTCTGTTTCTGGATCATTTAAAAATAGTTCAACTGCATCTCTTGTAGATGTTCCAATTATTGGGTCACCCCCTATTCCAATTGCGGTAGAAATACCATAACCTTCTCTAACAACTTGATCAGCAGCTTCATAGGTTAGTGTACCTGATTTAGAAATAATACCAATATTTCCTTTCTTGAAAACGAATCCTGGCATAATTCCCACTTTTGCTTCTCCAGGTGAAATAATACCAGGGCAGTTAGGGCCAATCAAATGACAATTTTTAGTAGATATATAATTTGAAGCTTTAACCATATCTGCAATGGGAATTCCTTCTGTTATTGTAATAATAACTTTAATACCTGCATCAGCGGCTTCCATGATTGCATCAGCTGCAAAAGCTGGTGGAACAAAAATAATAGTTGTATTTGCAGCTGCTTTTTCAACTGCTTCAGCAACGGTATTAAAAACTGGTCTGTCAAGGTGTGTTTGCCCACCTTTTCCTGGTGTTACACCTCCAACAATATTAGTACCATAATCAATCATTTGTTTAGCATGGAAAGTACCTTCACTACCTGTAAAACCTTGTACTATTATTTTAGAATTTTTGTTAACTAAAACACTCATTCGTTATTGTATTATATTAATGATTTGACTGAAACACCATAATTATATATTTACCCTTTAACTCTTTCTTGATAAGAACCTTTCTCGGTTTCTATTTTGATTTTATCACCTTCATTAATGAATAAAGGAACGTTTACTCGTGCTCCAGTTTCAACTACAGCAGGTTTCGTTGCATTTGTAGCTGTATTCCCTTTTAAACCAGGCTCTGTTTGAGTTACTTCTAAAATAACACTCAGAGGCATATCTACGGACAAAGGCATTCCATCTTCAGTATTGATTGAAATAGAAACAATTTCACCCTCTTTCATTAGATCGGGTGCATCTAAAATATTTTTTTCTATCGTAATTTGATTGTAATCATCGGAATTCATGAAGTTATAAGTATCGCCATCATTATATAAAAATTGAAATTTGTTAGTTTCAACACGAATATCTTCAATTTTGTGACCGGCCGAAAATGTATTATCTAAAACTTTTCCAGAGGTAATACTTTTAAGCTTAGTTCTTACAAAAGCTGGACCTTTTCCTGGTTTAACATGAAGGAATTCGATTACCTTATAAATATCATTACTGTGCTTAATGCACAGACCTTTTCTTATATCAGAAGTTGATGCCATAATTTAAATTTAATTTTTCTGGAAATATCCTTTCATAATTCCGCGCTGAGAATCTTTAATAAATTGTAAAATTTCATCACGCTCTGGTGTAACTTCCATTTCTGCCTCAAGAATTTCAGCAGCTTGTGTTGTGTTGTAATTTTTTTGATAAAGAATACGGTATATATCCTGAATAACTCTAATTTTTTCTGCAGAAAATCCACGACGTCTTAGACCAACAGAATTGATTCCTACATAAGATAAAGGTTCACGAGCTGCTTTTACAAAAGGAGGAACATCTTTACGAACTAATGAACCACCAGATATAAAAGCATGATCTCCAACAGAACAAAACTGATGAATAGCAGTCATACCAGCTAAAATCACATGATTACCAATATTGATGTGACCTGCTAAAGTACTGTTGTTCGAGAAAACACAATAGTTTCCAACCTTACAATCATGTGCAATGTGTGAATATGCCATAATCAAACAGTTTGAACCAATGGAGGTCTGAAAACGGTCTGTAGTGCCTCGATTAACTGTTACACATTCTCTAATTGTTGTGTTATCACCAATGATAGTACGTGTTTCTTCTCCTGAATATTTTAAATCTTGTGGTGGAGCAGATATTACGGATCCAGAATAAATATTACAGTTTTTCCCAATCCTGGCACCTTCCATTATTGTAACATTAGATCCAATCCAAGTTCCTTCACCAATAATCACATTATTGCTAATGGTAACAAAAGGCTCAATTACTACATTATTAGCAATTTTTGCTTCGGGATGTACATAAGCTAAAGGTTGATTCATATTCTATTTTTTGGAACAATTTGTGCCATTAACTCTCCTTCGGTTGTAATTTTTCCATTAGCAAAGGTATAACCTTTCATATGACAAATCCCCCTTCTAATAGGAGTAATTAATTCTAATTTAAAAATTAAGGTATCACCAGGATAGACTGGGTTTTTAAATTTAACATTATCAATTTTCATAAATAAAGTTAAATAGTTTTCTGGATCTGATACAGTATTTAAAACTAAAATTCCACCCACTTGAGCCATTGCTTCTACCTGAAGAACACCAGGCATTACTGGAGCTCCAGGAAAGTGACCTACAAAAAAAGGTTCATTCATAGTTACATTTTTCAGTCCTATAACATGACTTTTTGACAATTCAAATATTTTATCAACCAATAAAAAAGGAGGCCTGTGAGGTAACATTTTCATTATATCATTCACATTCATTAATGGAGATTGATTGATGTCAATGTTTGGCGCATTCAAACGCTTTTCTTGTTTAATTATTTTAGATAATTTCCGAGCAAAATCAATATTAACTTTATGGCCTGGCTTACGAGCTATTATTTTACCTCGAATTCTTTTCCCTACCAAAGCTAAATCTCCTATTACGTCAAGAAGTTTATGACGAGCTGCCTCGTTTGGATAATGCAATGATAGGTTGTCTAATATCCCGTTAGGTTGAACAGCTATTTTAGTTTTATTAAATGCCTTTTTTAAGTTATCCATGGTTTCATCAGACAAAGGCTTGTCAACATATACTATAGCATTATTCAAATCTCCACCTTGAATTAAACCATTTTCAAGTAACATTTCTAATTCATGAAGAAAACTAAAAGTTCGAGATGCTGAAATTTGCTCGACATAGTCATTCAAATGCTCCAGTGTAGCATTTTGAGTTCCTAATACTTTAGTTCCAAAATCAATCATTGTTGTAACCTGATAATTATCCCAAGGGATTAATGTCATCTCACTACCGGATTCTTCATCCCTGTAATGAATAATTTCTTTAACAACATATTCATCTCTTAATTCTGAAAGTTCAATTTTACCAGCGCTTATAATAGCTTCTACAAAAAACTTTGAAGAACCATCCATTATTGGTGGCTCTGGAGCACTTAGTTCTATTATACAATTGTCTATTTCTAGACCAACAAGTGCAGATAATACGTGTTCTGATGTTTGTATTGTAATATCATTCTTTACTAAATTAGTCCCACGTTGAGTATTATTTACATATTGAACATCGGCTTCGATTATTGGCTTTCCCGTAATATCTGTCCTTTTAAATACATATCCCGTATTGACAGCAGCTGGTTTAAATGTTAATATTACATTTTTACCTGTATGAAGACCTACACCTTCAAGTGTGATTTCATTAGCTATAGTAGTTTGTAAATCGGATTTATTTCCCATGTTGTTCTTTTTCAATTTGATCTAGGCGCTTAATTATTTGTGGTAAATTTTTAAAATGTATATAAGATTTACTATAACTCCTAAAATCAAATGCAGGAGTTCCTTGAAGAATTGCATTATCCTTAATACTTCGAGTAACTCCCGTTTTGCCCTGAACCTTTACTCCATCTCCAATTTTAAGATGTCCTGAAAAACCAGCTTGACCTCCAATCACACAGGATTTTCCAATTTTTGTAGATCCTGCAACCCCAACTTGTGCTGCTATAACTGTATTTTCTCCAATTTCAACATTGTGTGCAATTTGTATTTGGTTATCTAATTTAACGCCATCACAAATAATAGTAGCTCCAAGAGTTGCGCGATCTATTGTAGAGTTAGCACCAATATCTACATTGTTACCAATACGAACAATACCAGTTTGTGCTATTTTCTTATAAATTCCATTTTCTTGTGGTGCAAAACCAAAGCCTTCAGATCCAATTACACATCCGGAATGGATAACACAATTCTCTCCAATGATAGAACGAGATAAAATACGTGCTCCATTAAGAATTAAAGAACCATTTCCTATAATAACCCCCTCTCCAATAAAAGCATGTGGATGAATTCTAACGTTCTCACCTAGAATAACATTTTTCTGTATTACAACAAATTCACCTACATAACATGATTCTCTTACGACAACAGATTCATGAATAGAAACAGGTTGCATAATTCCACTTTCTTCAGTAATGGTAGTATTGTAATGATCTAAAATAGTAGCAAAAGCATTATATGCATTTTCTACTCTAATTAACGTAGGTTTAATATTTCCCTCTAAAACAAAATCACGATTAATAATCACAATAGATGCTTTAGTTTTGTAAATAAAGTTATTGTATTTTATGTTTGACAAAAAGGTTAGAGACCCAACTTTACCCTCTTCAATCCCGGAGAGTTCTTGAACTTCTGTATCGGGATTCCCTTCTACAGTGCCGTCCAAAATACCTGCAATTTGTTTAGCGGTAAATTTCATTTATGCAAAAGTATAAAAATTAGCTCAGAAACTAGTCTTTGCATAGCAGAGATAAAATTTTGATTCTAAATTTGAAAAGGAATTTCCAGTAAATAACTCAGAATGTTCTTGTAATGAATTAACTGATCCTGACTTTGTTAATATCATTATCTTCTTATTTTTAGGAACATATATTTGATTACTAATTTCTCCAGTAAAAACATAATTCTCCATCTCAAAATCGTTAAGATTTAATGATTTTAGTAAATCTTTTTTTTCTTCAATCTGTTTTCCCTCAAATGGAATATTTTGAATACTTATTTTTAATAAATTTCTACATAAAATTCTACGTGATAAATCGCTCAAAACAAAATCTGAATGATGTTGCCAATCTTTTAAGCATGAAATAATATCATAATCATCTAATTGTGCAAATTCATTAAGGAAATCTAATTTATCAATTGAATGAGGAGTATCGTTATTAAAGAAAAAAAATAAAGCTTTTGACATATTTAAATTTACTCCATCTTTAGAAATCTTGCGGGCATGAAGCAGCAAGCGCTCAAGTAATAATTCTGCCACTAAGCTGGTTTTATGCAAATATACTTGCCAATACATTAATCGTCTTGCAATTAAAAACTTCTCAACAGAATGCATTCCCTTTTCTTCAATAACTAATTGATCATCTACTACATTAAACATTGTTATAATTCTCTCTGAATTGATGTTTCCCTCTGTAGCTGCTGTATAAAAGCTGTCACGTTTTAAATAGTCCATACGATCAAGGTCAATTTGACCTGAAACTAATTGATTCATGAACCTTCGATGATACTTATTTTGAAAAATTAAAATGGCAAGAGTTAATTCACTATTAAACTCCTCATTGAGAGTAAGCATAAATTGTAGCGATAAGGATTCGTGGCTTACTCCTTCTACAATACTATTTTCCATTGCATGAGAAAAAGGACCGTGACCTATATCGTGAAGTAAGATGGCAACTTGCATGCCGACAGACTCATCTTCGCTAATTATAAGGCCTTTAGTTCTTAGAGTTGAAATGGTTTTCTGCATCAAATGCAAACAACCTAATGCATGTTCGAATCGACTGTGACGTGCTCCAGGATATACTAAAGAAGATAATCCCATTTGAGAAATTCTTCTCAAACGTTGAAAAAAAGGATGCTCTAATAATTTGAAAATTATAGGTGACTGAATATGAATAAATCCGTAAATTGGATCATTCAATAATGTCAGTTTTTTATTTTTTTTCAAAGCTTTGATTTTTAACAAATATAATGAATCCAAAACCAATTCAAATCTTATGGGTAGATGATGAAGTTGATCTACTCAAACCCCATATACTTTTTCTTTTAGATAAGGGATACGAAATTACTCCATGTAATAACGGACTTGAAGCTATTGAATTAATTAATCAATATGATTTTGAAGCAGTTTTATTAGATGAAAATATGCCCGGACTAGATGGATTAGAGACACTAACTCTTATCAAAAATAAACTTCCAAGCCTTCCTATAATTATGGTCACTAAAAATGAGGAGGAACACATTATGGAAGATGCGATAGGTTCTGAAATTTCAGACTATCTAATTAAGCCTGTTAATCCAAACCAAATATTACTCTCTTTAAAGAAAAATTTACTCCATAGAGGCTTAATCGCTGAAAAGACAACTCGAAATTATCAACAAGAATTCAGAAATATAAGCTTAGAGTTGATCAATTTAAAAACATTTTCTGATTGGGAAGAGTTTTATAAAAAAATGGTGCATTGGGAATTACAACTAGAATCATTAGTTGATCCAGGAATGATTGAAATATTTGAAAGTCAGATTAAAGAAGCTAATAATTTGTTTTCCAAGTTTGTAGCGAAGGAATATGAAGGATGGATGCTTAACCCTATTTCAGCTCCCGAACTATCTCATACTGTTTTTAAAAATAAGATTAAGCCTTTACTGAAAGAAACACAGCCAACCCTACTTTTAATTATAGATAATCTACGATTAGACCAGTGGAAAACTATTGAACCTTTTTTATTAGATTTTTATGATAAAGATAGTGAAGAGTACTATTTCAGTATCTTACCCACAGCTACCCAATATGCTCGAAATGCTTTTTTTTCTGGACTAACCCCTCTTGAAATTGCAACCGATTTTCCTCAATGGTGGAAAAATGATAATGAAGAAGGTGGAAAAAATTTGTTTGAAAAAGAACTTTTAGAAGAACAATTGAAAAAATTAAGTATAAATGGTAAGATGAGTTATCACAAAATAACCAATCTAAAGAGCGGAAAGTTACTTTCTAAATCTTTGACTAATCATAAAAATGAGAAAATAACAGCAGTTGTTTATAATTTTGTAGATATGATTTCACATGCAAAATCTGAAATGGAAATAATAAAAGAATTAGCTTCTGACAATAAGGCATATCGATCATTAACTGCAAGCTGGTTCAAAAACTCTCCCTTGCTCAAAATTTTAATAGAAGCAAAGAAATTGAATTTTCAGTTAATACTAACCACAGATCACGGTACAATTAATGTTGAAAATGCTGTTGAAGTTGTTGGAGATAAACATACAAGTTCAAACCTACGGTTTAAAACAGGTAAAAGCTTGACTTATCCTTTCAATAGAGTTTATGAGGTAAGTAACCCAAAATCAGTTGGACTTCCGCAAACAAGCATTAATAATAAATACATATTTGCTTTAAACTATAACTACTTTATATATCCTAAAAACTTCAATCACTTTGCTCAACTTTTCAATAACAGCTATCAACATGGAGGAATTTCTTTAGAAGAAGTAATTATACCTTTTATAGTTTTACAACCCAAAAGCAATTAACACGTGATCCAAAATTTTAAATTAGAGGAGTTGAATACTTTGGCAAAAACGCTTCGCTTAAAAATAAAGTATCCAATAGTTGTATTTGAAGGGAAAATGGGAGTTGGAAAAACTACATTAATTCAAGCATTGTGTAATGAATGGAACGTAATAGATTCAGTTAGTAGCCCTACTTTCTCATTAATTAATGAGTATAGAACTAAAAAAAATCTTTCAATTTATCACTTTGACTGTTATCGAATTGAAACTGCTGATGAAGCGTTTGATTTTGGAGCCGAGGAGTATCTTGACTCAGGTTCAATTTGTTTTATTGAGTGGCCAGAAAAAATAATTCGTCTGTTACCTCAGGAACTACATCGAATCAAATTAACCTATATAGATCAAAATACTCGTGAAATAGACTTCTCATGAGGGAAAGAGTATTATTTTTATAAAAATATTTAGAATGAGTTTTTTGAAAAGATTAGGTTATTATCTAGGAGGGTTTTCCGCAGGATTGATTTTTTTAGCTTTTATATTAAATGGAAAAAAAACACAATGTAATTATAGTCCTGATGCACGAGTTTTAAATGATTTATCAAAAAAAGATTGGATATATAGTCCTAAAGTTAAGCCCTTTTTTTTATTAGATTCGATTACTATTGCTGTCCTAGTTAAAGAAGGAGACATTAATTTTAGTGCCAGTAAAACTAAAAGAGATAGTTGTAAAATTTATACACTTGAAACAAAAATTGGACTTAAAGAATACGACTTAGAAGTTGAGAATTGTTCGAAAAAAGCTACCGTTTTATCAGTTAGTCTTTTAGAATAAATTAAACTCTTTGAGTTAAAAAAAGTAACTAAAAGTTTGAGCTATACTTTCAAAAAAAGTGTTTTATTAACTTTGGAACAAAAACCATAAAAATTAAATTTAAAAATCAACTTATATTTTAAAAAATATACTTTAATGAAATCGATTGCAGCAAAGAGTTATATGATTGAATTTACTAAAAAACAATATGTTATTTTAAAAAAATATATTAATTCAAGATCTTATTCTTCTGTTTTTATTCTTGTTGACGAAAATACAGAACAAAATTGTTTACCAATTTTACTGTATAACCTTACAACTGAGATTCCCCTAGAAATCATATCTATAGAGGCTGGTGAAAAAAATAAACATATTCAAACTTGCTTTGGAGTCTGGGAAGCTCTTTCAGAACTTGGTGCTGATCGAAAAAGTCTTTTAATAAATTTAGGAGGTGGGGTTGTTTCCGATCTAGGAGGCTTTGTAGCTTCTACTTTTAAGCGAGGAATTGATTTTATTAATATTCCCACTACCCTACTTTCCATGGTAGATGCTTCTGTTGGCGGTAAAACTGGTGTTGATTTAGGCGCTCTTAAAAATCAGGTTGGTGTAATTATGAACCCAAAAATGGTTTTGGTTGATACGCAATACTTAGATACACTTCCAAAAGACGAATACAGAAGTGGTTATGCTGAAATGCTTAAACACGGTTTGGTTCAAGACAAAACCTATTGGAAGGTTCTAGCAGACTATAAAAAAATTTCAACTGAAGGAATCGTAGAGTATATAAATCATTCAGTAGCAATTAAAACTAAAGTGGTCTCAGAAGACCCTTACGAACATAGTTTAAGAAAGATTTTAAATTATGGACACACATTAGGGCATGCAATTGAATCTTATTTCTTGACAACAAAGAATAAAAGTAAACTACTCCATGGTGAGGCAATAGCAATTGGAATGATTTTAGAGGCATATATAGCATCGCGATTATCGGGATTGAGTCAAGAGGAATGTGACGAAATAAAAAATGTTTTTAATTCCATTTATCCTAAAATAAATTTCAATAAACAAGAGATTAAAAAAATACTAGCACTATTACAGTTCGACAAGAAAAATAGTCACGGAATAATAAAATTTACACTAATCGAATCGATTGGAAAGGCTGTAATTGACATTGAAGTACCAAATAAACTTCTAGAGGCTTCCTTTAATTATTACGCTAGATAAAAATCTAACAAGAGTTTCTGCTAGCGTTTATATTCCCAAAAAGTGATCGAGTAACAAGTTTTTCATAAACCTTTAACTGAGTATCATCAAGTTTATCTTCATTTTTAAGCTCATGTATAGCACTTAAAGCATATTGCTGAATAGTTAGCAATGGCTGGACAATAGCTTCTCTAATTTCTATAGAATGCTTTCCGGCAGGCTGATCCTCCATCAATTCGGTATATCCGGTTAACTTCAATAACATTTCTTTTGTAAGTAAATATTCATCATGAATAATTTTCCAAAATTCACCATACTCTTTATCCTCTCTAATATGAGCTGTTAGCTTGAAGAATGATTTGGTTAAACTCATCATACTATTTGCTATAAGAGTTCTGAAAAAGGCCGAGTTTTCATATAACGAGATCACTTTGTCAAAGTCTCCATTTACATCAAAAGATTTAATTGCAGTTCCGACCCCAAAAAATCCAGGGACATTTTGCTTAGACTGGCTCCAACTGCCTACAAAAGGAATTGCTCTTAGATCTGAAAAATTAAGCTCAGAAGAACTTCCTCTTTTAGAGGGTCGACTTCCGATATTAGTTTTGGAGTAGTATTTGAGGGTACTCATATTTTCTAAATAAGGAACAAACATAGAATGTGATTTGAAATCACTATAAGATTGATAACTTCTATCTGCCAACTGGTGCATTGTTATTCGGTCATTATCTGCAAATTGATTATCGTCATTTTTGAATACCTGATTTGATATTCCTGAACTCAAAAGCTGCTCAAGATTAAATTGACTTGAATCTAAGGTTCCAAAATTAGAGCTAATTGTCTGACCCTGAACTGTTAATTGAATATCATCTGCTTTTATTCGATTACCCATTGAGGCGTAAAATTGGTGGGTATTCCCTCCACCTCGAGCTGGAGGCCCTCCACGACCATCAAAAAAGGCTACAGCAACTCCAAAGTCTTCTGAAGCATCAGATAATTCTTCTTTTGCTTTATAGATACTCCAGTTTGCCATAAAATAACCCCCATCTTTTGTTCCATCAGAAAAACCAAGCATAATCGTTTGCTTCATATCTCTACTTTTTAGATGTGCATTGTAAACTGAATTAGAATATAAGTTTTGCATAATTTCTTTCGAAACCTGTAAATCGTCGACGGTCTCAAAAAGTGGAATCAAATCTACTGAAGGACTCTCCCATCCACAAATTCGATGTAAAGCAAATAGCTGTAGCATATTCTCTATACTCTGACAATTACTTATGATATAGCGATGGCATCCTTTTTCACCATTTCGCTCTTGGATAGATTTCATGGCATAAATTGAACCTATTGTATGCTTCACTATTTCATCATCGAAAAGTGACTCAGGAACATTTCCTCTCAATTGAGGAAGAATTAAAAGGTGTTCTTCTAAACTCAATTCTAAATAATTTTCAGGTAAACCTGTAATATACTTCTGAATGTCTGGGTGTGAAACTATTGTTTCAAAAACCTGATTATGAATTCTTGAATCTTGACGAATGTCTAAAGACGCAAAATGAAATCCAAAGAGTTTAACTTTATTTCTTAGATCTATAATTTCATTCAAATAAAGACTTTGATGACGCATTTTGAGTATTTCTTCAATCTCTTGCAATTTACTAATCAGGAATTCCGCATTAATAGGCTCAATGGTATCCGGATTAAACAAGGTATGATACAAGGTAGATTCTAAATTAGTAATCATTAGATCAACTTGATCAAAAGTGATTTTCCTTTTTAATTTTCTTAGGTCTCTATAGTAATTTCTTAAAATGCTAAACCTCAATTTTTCAGATGTTTGTAATGTAATTTCAGGTGTTACAAATGGATTGCCATCACGGTCTCCTCCTGGCCAAAATCCAAAATCAAAAATAGAATTATCTATAGTATCACCGTCAAAAATATGCTGCTCTATGTAGTTATATATAACTGCAGCAGACTTATAAAAAACATTTTCTAAAAACCACATTAAACTAACAGCTTCGTTTAAAGGACTAGGTTTAGTTTTATTAAAAAAACGGGTTTTACCCAGTTGAGCAAGTAACAACTTGATTTGCTCTAGATTATCATTTTTAAGGGCATCAGATAGATCTGTAATGATTCCAAGTACAGGGCCGGGGTAAAATTGTGTTGGATGAGCTGTAAGTACAATTCGAACTTTAAATCGATTTAAATATTCTTTTAATTCAGAAAAATTATTTTTTGTCTTTGCACCTTCTCTGATGAAACGAAGTGTGCCCCTACCATGCATGTTATTTACGTATGAAAATCCTGCATCTTCAATTGCATCGAAAAGTACAATTTGCCGTTCAATAAACTTTAAAAAACTAAATAGAAGATCGTGCTTGTTTTGACCTTCAAATCTCTTACCAAAACTCTCAAAAAATTCCTCTACTATTTTTTTTGGAGCTAAATCTGACTCGTACCCCTTAACACAGAAGTCCTTGAAGAGAGGAAGTAAAAGTGAGGTTTGAGGTATAGAATCGAATGGTAATTTGAGAAATAGGCTGTTATAAATTTCAAACTTCGAAACAACATAATCATTAAATCGTTCCGCTTTAGTTTTTCTTGCCATATTAGTTAATCTATATTTTGATTTTATAACTCATTGAAAATTTTGTGCATTAATCTTTTTTTGTCGTTGATACTTTCTTCCAATGAGATCATTGTCTCCGTTCTCAAAACTCCTAAAATATCATCAATCATAAAAATAATGTCTTTAGCATGTTTGGTATCGCGTGCTCTTACCTTACAGAAAATATTAAATTTACCTGTGGTAATATGAGCTACCGTTACAAATGGAATATCTTTTAAATTTTGCAAGGCGTTTTGTGTGGTATTGTTTTTTTCGAGGAAAATACCAACATATGCTATAAAAGAATATCCAAGTTTTTCATAGTCAACATTAAGAGAGGATCCCTTGATTATTCCTGCATCTTCCATTTTTTTTACACGAACATGGACTGTTCCGGCTGAAATCAAAAGTTTCTTTGATATATCGGTAAAAGGAATTCGAGTATTATCAATTAAAATGTCTAAAATTTGGTGATCAACTTCGTCGAGTTTAAACTTTTGCATAATTTTTTTAAATATAGTAGCTAATTTAAAGAAAACGATTCGGCATTAGAAATGAATTTGATAAATTAGATAAAAATTAACATTGAAATGGTTTTAGTTAAATTTTCATAATCTGGATTTAATGGGTCTAAAACTATATCCTTTAAGTCTTCGTGTAGCTGAGCGTCAATTTTTAGCAAACCTTTCAAACCTTTATAAAAAGGAACTATTTCAGGAGTAAAAACTATATCAGCACGTTTTTTGTGTTCCTTAAATTGATAAAAAACACTTTTAATTGAAGTTTTAGAATTCCCCTCAGGAAAAGTTTTGATGTTGCATATTTCAATATCCCTTAAATTCTTATAATTTTCCGGTATATCAAAGTAGCTGTGAATCTTGAAATCAGCTATTGAACTTGAAGCTATTGTATCGCACATTACTATTATTGATTCTAAAACGTATTTTCTAGAAATAATACGTTGGTAATCATCTTTAAAGTGTCCTGCCTCAAATAAAACAGTAGGTGTATTTTTTGAAGTGAAATAGTCTCCTACGCAATTGATGTTGAAAGTATCATCATATCGCCCAACAGCGCCTGGAATGCTCTTTTGAAGTTTGGTATTTGCAGAAACTATTAAACCCATTGCAAGTTCTCTTGCAGCTGTAAGAGAACTGTTTGGGTCTGCAGAAGGTGCTAGAAATGAAATTGTAGCGGGTGTGTGGGTATTACCAGCAGTAAAAATAGTTCGCTGTCCGTGTAAATTAAAACAATAATGAGGTTCAAATTGATCATAAATAGACTGAAGAACTATACTCTCAGGTTGGCTTAAATTAATTGCATCTCGATTTAAATCGACTTCGTTTGCATTATATCGACTATATTCATCAGAACCATCAGGATTTAGCTGAGGAATCATAACAAAAGTGCATTGATCCAAAAGACTGGAAGCCACAGGAGTTTTCAGATAAATCCAAAAGTCTAGCATTGCCTTGGTAGTGGTTGATTCATTTCCATGCATCTGGGACCACATAAAGACTTTACATGAACCATTTCCAACACGATAAGAATATATTGGTTTTCCTTTTACAGAAAAACCAATTGTAGTTAAAGAATGTAAGAAATGATTTTTTTTTAAAAAAACATTAAGCATTGTTGGTGATAAAAGCCTACTGTTATTTAAGTCTAATTTTTTCATTTATACAAATGTAAACACAAAGATGTTTACAATATTATACCTAATTAAGTTACAGGTGTATACATTAATAAATTACAATGCTACACAAATAAAAAGCAGATGATAATATATCACTTTACAAGTGATTAAATTATTATAAATCAGTATTTTATAAATATATAGTGAAGTTATTATTTAATTATTTATATCAATTTTACTACTATTAATTTAAAAAAAATATAGTATATTGCATTATAACTAAAGATATGTTACAATGTTAAACTATGAGGGAATTGTTTTAAGAATTAAAAAAATCATTACAGATCATGAATATAATGCAGCAAGTTTTGCCAAAAAAGTAGGTGTGCAGCGTTCCGGTATATCCCATATATTATCTGGTCGTAACAAACCTAGTTTGGAACTACTTTCTAAAATTCAAACAACTTTTGAAGAAGTTGAATTTGATTGGTTGCTTTTAGGTAAAAATAATTCTTTCGAAAATACCTCTGCTACCCTTTTCAATATTCCTGAAGAAAAAAGTGAATTTGATCAAGATCAGAATTCACCTCATTTACTGTCACAAAATTCAGGAGATAAAAAAGAAATAAAAAAAATTATTTTTATTTACGCTGATGATAGTTTTGAACTTATTAATAAAAAAACTTAGTATTTTAGTTAAAAAAATTGATGAGACCTCTATTTTCCTTTGCATTACTTTTACTTTATTGCTCATGTTATACTAATAATAGGGAATGTGAGCAATTTCATAAAGGGACATTTGAATTTAAAACTATTGTTGGTGATAAGATACTTAAATCAATATTTGTTCGAGATACACGATATGAGGTAGAAACTTTTGAAGGTAAAATTGATTCTGCTTCAATTAGATGGATAAATTCATGTGAGTGTGTGCTTACAAAGATACACCCTAGCTCTAATCAAGATAAGCGTCCTGTATCAATTAAGATTCTCTCCACCTCAAAAAACAGATACGTTTTTGAGTATGCTCTTGTTGGAGATTCAAATAACAAGCAACGAGGAACTATATATAAAATAAAGAATTAGAATGAAATAATTTTTTATATCTCAATATTATTATTTTATTAATCCTTACTTTTCTTTAAATAATTTTGGGTATTGATGACATCATTTAATACATATAATTACTCAAAAGATTGATCAAAATTAATATAAATTAACTTCTAATTTTGGTTTATTCTTAGACATACTTATAGGTAATACTTACTTTTAGAATAAGTTTTTAAATTCAAATGCAAAGCCTCTTGTTGGTTGTTTATAATTCGTGGATAAAAAACAGCATTATCGGTAAGCAATCATTTTGTTTTTAGATTTTGTTTTTATGCTTTACAAGAGATCAGATGAAATTTTAGAGAAACCTGATAATGGTTATAACAGTCATATTGTCTTTAGATATAATGATATTATTCATGAAACCTATTCCCTTATTTATTAAAAATATCCTTTCCTTCAGGTTTTATAGCTTTCATTCTTAATTTTAACTAGGTTTATGCTAACAACAGGGTGTGCAAACCTTTCTGAGACCTTTTTTTTGTCCAAAGAAGTTGGTGTGTAATCCAAAAGAGATTTATACTTTGTTAATGGTTTTTTGGGAATAGAATTTTTAAAAATGAAAGTTAAAACCCTAAAAAATGAATCAAATCTCTAGTTTAATTTGAGAAGCGTCTGGATCATTTTCTATAATTTGATTTGGGTCTACAACTTCAATTTCTTCTAAAATTTCCTCCGCTTCTTCTTCGTAGGGTAATGATTCTGAGAGAACTACTTCCTTAATCTTTTCGGTTACTAGCTTATTTCCTAATGCTTTAAAGCCTTTTATTCCTATAAAATCTTCAACTACAACCAACTTATTTGGAAGCTCATCATCACCTCGGCGTTTAGTAAATATAAGTTTTATGACCGGTCGCCACTCAGATGAAACAAAGATCAGCTTTGAATTTTCTTTTAAGAAATTATCCTCTTTGTTTTCATTTTCAATTAAAAATCGTTTAATAAAGTAACGCTCTTTATCACCATCAAAGTAAATAGCTGTTATTGGGCGGTTTTCAACCCAGCGCTCCATAATTAGAGGAATAAACTCAAAATGTAAACTTAATTCTGGTGCTACTGTTTTGGCATCCCCTTTATGGTTAATCACCAACAGTTTATCATCACCTCGGAAAGCGCCTAGTAAGTTTCCACGATTATCTACGTTAAGCTTCATTACAGTTGGGTCGAACCATATTTTTCTTGGCTTTAGAGTAGATACCCCTTTTTCTTTAAGCTCTACTCTGAGAATATTGTATTTAGATACTATATTTCCTTTTACACTTCTTCCTTTAATTTGAAGATCAGCGAAATCAAGCTCCCATTTTAATTTCTTAACACTACCGGTGTTTCTCAGTAAAATATTTACAGTTTCAGCTTCTCCATTTGGATTAGCTGTAAAATACAGGATTTCTGAATTTGGTTTTCCCTGAGTTAAATTATATGATTTGTCACGTGTAACCCCTGTAACAGCAAAACGCTTGATGTAAGATGTTCCTCCTTTTCCGTCTTTATAAACTAAATTATAAATTGTGCGCTGATCTTTCTTCTTAAATACGGCAGTATAAATGATGTCTTTATCTATAAACACCTTACTATCAACTTTTACAACTTGCATTATTCCAGTTTTAGTAAATACAATAACATCGTCTATATCTGCACAATCGCATACATATTCGTCTTTTTTTAGGGAAGTCCCTATAAATCCTTCTTCTTTGTTTACATAAAGCTTAAGGTTTCTAACAACTACTTTAGTGGCGTCCACATCATCAAAAATACGAACTTCAGATAAGCGATCTTTACCTTTACCATACTCCTTCTTTAAATGAGTAAAATAGTTAATTGCATAATCAATTAGGTTGTCAAGAAAAGTCTGAACTTCTTTGATTTCTTTTTCTAAAGTATCAATTCGTTGCTGAGCTTTGTCAATATCAAACTTAGAAATCCTCTTAATCTTTATTTCCGTTAAACGAATTAGATCTTCTTCAACAACGGGTCTATTTAGTCTCCTAGTAAAAAACTTTAAGCCTTCATCAATAGATTTCAAAACACCTTCCCAAGTTTCTTGATCCTCAATCAATCTGTATACTTTATTCTCAATAAAAATTCTTTCAAGAGAAGCAAAATGCCATTGATTTTCAAGCTCCAGCAAATTAACTTCTAACTCTTTCTTAAGGGTCTGAACAGTTGAGTCCGTTGATATTCGAAGCATATCAGATACTCCAATAAAATATGGCTTATGATTAATAATAACACAACCTAAAGGAGAAATTGATGTTTCACATCCTGTAAATGCATAAAGAGCATCTATTGTTTTATCTGGAGAAATTCCGTTTGGTAAATGAATCAAAATCTCAACATTAGCAGCTGTATTATCTTCAATTTTTTTTATTCTTATTTTTCCTTTCTCGTTTGCTTTAAGAATAGATTCTATCAAACTTGAAGTATTAGTACTGAATGGGATTTCGGTAATAACAAGTGTAATTTTGTCTCGAGCACTTATTTTTGCACGAACTCTAACTTTACCTCCTCTAATACCATCATTATAATTTTGGACATCAATAATACCTCCTGTTTGAAAATCAGGAATTAAAGTGAACTTTTTACCTTTTAAATATGCAATACTTGCATGAATTAATTCATTGAAATTATGAGGAAGTATCTTAGTGGACAAGCCAACAGCAATACCCTCTGCGCCTTGTGCTAGAAGTAATGGAAACTTAACTGGAAGGTTAACGGGTTCTTTTTTTCTGCCATCATAAGAAAGTTGCCAATTTGTTACTTTTGGACTAAAAATAACCTTTAATGCAAATTTAGATAGTCTTGCTTCTATATAACGAGATGCAGCAGCTCTATCCCCAGTGAGAATATTTCCCCAGTTTCCTTGCATGTCGATCATCAGATCTTTTTGACCAATCTGAACCATTGCGTCTGCAATACTTGCGTCACCATGAGGGTGATACTGCATAGTATGCCCTACAATATTTGCTACTTTATTATATCGACCATCATCCAAATCTTTCATTGAATGAAGAATACGACGTTGCACAGGCTTTAAACCATCAGAAATTGCCGGCACAGCTCGTTCTAGAATAACATAAGAAGCATAATCCAAGAACCAGTCCTTGTACATGCCAGTTACCTTAATTAAGCTATCTGTTCCCGCTGCTTCGGTATTTTCTTCATAGAATTTTTTTTCTTCCATAACTAGCTTGCCGGTTCTGCTAAATCTAATTCTACTTTTAAATTATTAATAATAAACTCTTGGCGATCTTGTGTATTTTTACCCATATAGAATTGAAGTAATTCTTCAATGGTTGTAGATTTGTCTAACATAATAGGATCTAAGCGAATGTCTTCTCCAATAAAATATTTAAACTCATCAGGTGAGATTTCACCCAAACCTTTAAATCGTGTTATTTCTTCCTTTCCCTTTAATGCAATAACTGCATCAATTCTTTCTTGTTCGGAATAACAATAAAAAGTTTGTTTCTTATCTCGAACTCTATATAATGGAGTTTGGAGTATATATAAGTGACCCTTTTTTATTAATTCCGGGAAAAATTGCAAGAAAAAGGTAATTAAAAGTAGGCGAATATGCATTCCGTCGACATCTGCATCTGTAGCGATTACAATGTTATTGTAGCGCAAATATGCTAAACTATCTTCAATATTTAGTGCAGCTTGAAGAAGATTAAACTCTTCATTTTCGTAAACAATTTTCTTAGTCATACCATAGGTATTCAATGGCTTACCTCGTAAACTAAAAACTGCTTGAGTATTTACGTCTCGAGATTTGGTGATTGATCCACTTGCAGAATCTCCTTCGGTAATAAATATGGTTGAGTCTAGTCTTCTATCCTTCTTAAGATCGCCCAAATGGACTCGACAATCTCGTAATTTTTTGTTATGTAAACTTGCTTTTTTAGCTCGATCTCGAGCTAGCTTTCGTATCCCAGAAAGTTCTTTTCGTTCTTTTTCAGCTTGCATAATTTTATGCTGAATTTTATCTGCAGTTTCAGGATTTTTATGAAGGTAATTATCTAATTGTGTTCCTAAGAAATCGTTGATATAAGATCGGACTGTAGGCATTTTTTCACCCATTTCTGTTGATCCTAGTTTTGTTTTTGTTTGGGATTCAAAAACAGGCTCCATAACCTTGATGCTAACGGCAGAAATTATAGATTTCCTAATATCAGAAGCTTCGTAATTTTTACCAAAAAACTCACGAACGGTTTTCACAATTACCTCTCTAAAAGCTGCTAAATGGGTCCCTCCTTGCGTAGTATTCTGACCATTCACAAAAGAGTGATACTCCTCGCTATACTGGGTTCTACTATGGGTTAGAGCAACTTCAATGTCGTTTCCTCTTAAATGAATAATTGGATACAACAAATCAGTTTCATTTACTAAATCTTCTAATAAATCTTTAAGACCATTTTCAGAAAAGTATTTTTCTCCATTAAAATCAATCGTTAATCCTGGATTAAGATAAATATAGTACTTAATCATTTTTACAATGTATTCATTGCGATAGCGATAGTTCTTAAAAATACTGTTGTCTGGAGAAAAAGTAACTTTAGTTCCTTTACGTTTTGAACTTTCTAACGCTGCAGCTTCTTCAATTAAGTTTCCTGCTTCAAAAGTGGCAAATTTAGTTTGATTATCCCGATTAGATTCAACTTTAAATGAAGAAGAAAGAGCATTAACAGCTTTTGTCCCTACTCCATTAAGCCCAACAGATTTCTTAAATGCACGTGAATCATATTTACCCCCTGTATTCATTTTAGAAACTACATCTACAACTTTACCTAAAGGAATTCCACGTCCATAATCTCGAACGCTAACTTCCTGTTCTTTAATAACAATCTCGATAGTCTTACCAGCTCCCATTATAAATTCATCGATACAGTTGTCGAGAACTTCTTTTAAAAGGATATAAATACCATCATCAGGAGAAGAACCATCACCCAGTTTCCCGATATACATACCTGGTCGCATCCGGATGTGTTCTTTCCAATCGAGGGATCGTATGTTTTCTTCAGTATATTCTACGTTTTCTGTCATAAAAGATATTTGCTAATATAATAGTTCCATGTAAAAAGTTGAAGCAATGAGCATTAAAAAAATTAACAAAAAACGTTAAGAACTATTAAGTAGTTGTGCTATAACGTATTCAAATAAAAATAGAAAGAGATAAAGAGCTTTTACCTATTCTCTAAATAAGTTAAAATATTAGATTCAATTCTAGTTTCAATAGTCGAAACGTCAGCTTTTTGAAATTCTTTACCGGTTATATGCTCATATAACTCTATATATCGATCCGAAACTTCTTGGATATAAGTATCACTCATTTCTGGAATCTGCTGTCCTTCTAAACCTTGAAATCCGCGAGCAATTAGCCATTGACGAACAAACTCTTTAGAAAGTTGTTTTTGCTCCTCTCCTTTTACTTGGCGATCAAAATAACCATCTTGATAAAAATAACGAGAAGAATCTGGTGTGTGAATTTCATCAATTAAGATAATAGTCCCATCTACTGTTTTTCCAAACTCATATTTAGTATCTACTAAGATCAAGCCTTTTTCAGCTGCTAGTTGTGTTCCACGTTCAAATAAGGCTCTTGTATAATTTTCTAAAACAATATAATCTGTTTCAGAAACAATGCCTTGTTTTATAATTTCTTCTCTTGAAATATCTTTATCATGACCTTCTTCAGCTTTAGTAGCTGGTGTTATAATAGGACTAGGAAAACAGTCGTTTTCAATCATCCCATTAGGCATTTCAACCCCACATAAAACTCTTTTATTTTGTTTATACTCTCTTGCTGCATGACCCGAAAGGTAACCTCTAATTACCATTTCAACCATAAAAGGCTCACATCGTTTTCCGATTGCAACCGATGGGTCTGGGGTAGCTTCTAACCAATTTGGAACGATGTCCTTAGTTGCTTCCATCATGTGTGTAGCTATTTGATTTAATATTTGTCCCTTGTAAGGAATCCCTTTAGGCATAACGACATCAAATGCCGAAAGCTTATCAGTTGCTATCATAACCAATAAATTGTTTTCAATACTAATTACCTCTCGGACTTTGCCAATGTACTTAGATTGTTGACCAGGAAGTGAAAAAGAAGATGCTAAAAGTGTATTCATGTGTGGTGTTAATTTGTTTACTCAATATTTTTATAAGCTTCTATTACTTTTCTAACTAATCTGTGACGGATTACGTCTTTATCATCTAAATGAATTATTCCAATACCATCCGTTTCTTTTAAAACGAGCAAGGCTTCTTTTAATCCAGAAATTGTTCTTCTAGGTAAATCGATTTGCCCTGGGTCTCCTGTTATGATAAATTTTGCATGGGTTCCCATTCGAGTAAGAAACATTTTCATTTGTGCGTGAGTAGTATTCTGCGCTTCATCTAGAATTACAAAAGCATGATCAAGTGTTCTTCCTCGCATAAAGGCTAAAGGGGCTATTTGAATAGTTCCTTTTTCTAAATAGGAACTTAATCGCTCAGCCGGAATCATGTCCCTGAGAGCATCATATAAAGGTTGCATATATGGGTCTAACTTTTCCTTCATGTCCCCTGGAAGGAAACCAAGATTTTCACCTGCTTCTACCGCTGGTCTTGTAAGAATGATTTTCTTAACTTTTTTTTCTTTTAAAGATTTAACCGCTAATGCTACGGAGGTGTATGTTTTTCCAGTACCCGCTGGGCCTATTGCAAAGAGCATGTCGTTTTTTTTAATCAATTGAACCAAACGTTCTTGATTAACGGTCTTTGCTTTAATAGATCTTCCACCGACTCCATGAACTATAAAGGAATCTTTCTCATCTATTATTTCAGTTCCCAAGGAGGGATCAGCAGAAAGTATTCTTTCTATAGTTGCCTGATCGAGTTTATTATATTTAATAAAATGAGCAATCAGCATTTCGATTCGCATTTCAAATTCTTCGAGAACAAGTTCTTCTCCAAAAGCTATAAGTTTGATGCCTCGAGCTACAATTTTTAATTTTGGAAAATATGAGCGTAGTTGTTCAATATTAGAATTTTGATAACCAAAAAATTCTCTGGGATTTACATCTTGTAACTTAATTTCTATCTCATTCAAAAGCTAAGAAGTTTTAATGTTATTTTATTCAAGGATTTGTAAGTTTGTATATCAAAATTACTGTTTTAGTTTAAATTAATTTTTAAAATATATAATTTCTTTATGTCAATAGTAAGCCTTACAACCGATTTTGGATTAAAGGATTACTTTGTAGCTGCAATTAAAGCTGAGTTATTTCAAGAAATTCCTGGGGTTAATATTATTGATGTTACTCATCAAGTAAGTCCATTCAATCATACTGAAGCTGCTTATATTCTCAAAAATGCTTGTAAAGCCTTCCCTAAAGGTAGTATCCACATTGTTGGTGTAGATTCCGAATTTACTCCCGAAAACAGTCACGTTGTAATGCTTTTGGAAGGGCATTATTTTATAGGTGCAAATAATGGTATTCTTTCTTTAATTAAAGAAGATCGTATTCCTGATAAAATTGTAGAGATTAATATTCATAATAACATATCTTCTTCATTCCCAGTTTTAGAAGTTTTTGTTAAAGTTGCAGGACACATATCACGCAAAGGAAGTCTAGACGTAATTGGAAAAAAAATAGCTATTCTAAAAGAGATTACAGATGTAAGGCCTGTAATAAATTCTAATGAGGATCAAATAATAGGGAGTGTAATTTATATAGATAACTTTGGAAATGTTGTTACAAATATTACTGAGAAAGTATTTGATGAGTATAAAAAAGGACGCTCATTTAATATTTCTACAAAAAATATAAAGTTTAATGAAATTTACAATTCTTATACGGAGGCAATTAATTTTACAACTCCTAAAGAAAATAGAGATGAAGATGGTAAAAAAATAGCTTTATTTAATGATGCTGGACATCTAGAACTTTCTATATACAAAAGTAATCCACAAACTGTTGGAAGTGCCAATAGTTTATTTGGATTAGAGTTTAGAGACACAATAACTATCAAATTTAATTAACATGTGGTCATTAACAAAAAGAGAATTATTAACGTTTTTCACCACCCCACTTGGTTATAGTATTCTTGCTTTGTTTTTTGTTTTAAATGCGTTATTACTATGGATATTTGATAACTCATTCAATACTATAAATTCAGGTTTTGCAGACCTTAACTTATATTTTGAACTAATGCCTTGGCTGTTTTTGTTTCTGATTCCAGCAATTGGCATGAAAGCTTTTTCAGAGGAAATTAGAACTGGAACGATTGAACTTCTCTTTGCTAAACCAATTACATTATGGGAATTAGTTATTGGTAAGTTTACTGGAATATTCATTCTAGTTCTTTTTAGTATTTTTGGTAGTTTAATTTACGTCTTTTCAATATTGAAACTGAAACTAGCAGCCGATGTTTTTGATTGGGGTTCATATTGGGGCTCATTTGTAGGTTTGAATTTTCTGGCTTCAATTTTTATTTCAATTACCTTACTAATCTCTTGTATTTTCAAAAATCCAGTGATCGCTTTTTTGGCAGCTTTAATTCTTTGCTTTATTCATTATTACGGCTGGGGTGAATTATCGCTTTACTTTACGGACAACACTTTTTATAGTTTTATTAATGCCATTGGAATTCGATCACATTACAGTCAAATGAGTAAAGGTATAATAGATAGTAAAGATTTGGTATACTTTGTTGGCCAACTTTTTTTGATTTTGTTTTTAACAGTAATTAAATTAAAAAAATTAAAGAAGTAATGACTAAATCAACCACACTAAGATTTTTTTTGGCTTGTTTGACTTTAGTAATAATTCAAATTATTGCATCTAATAATTCTTTACGCTGGGACCTTACATCTGATAAACGTTATTCATTATCAAACACTACTATAGATTATCTTGATTCAATTAATCAGCCTATACGAATTGATGTTTTTTTGAATGGTAAGTTACCACAAGAATACCAAAGACTTAGGGCTGAAACTGAGATCTTACTTCAGAGTATTACTGCTCAAAACGATCGTTTGTATTTCGAATTCATTAATCCTTATCAAGGAGCTGAGAATTCAGAACAACTTATTTCAGAAATGACTGGATATGGACTTTTTCCAGAATTAGTTATTGAACGAGAAGATCAGGCTATAGAGCAATCGTATGTTTTTCCATGGATGCTCTTAAACTTAGGAAATAAGACAGTTCGTGTATCTTTACTCCAAAAAAATCTAGGAGATACGCCAGAACAAAGAATTTTACAATCTATTCAGCAATTAGAGTATGTTGTTATGGATGGTATTTATAAAATATTACTTGAAGAAAAAAAGAAAATAGCAATTCTAAGTTCACACGGAACTTCCAAAAATATTTTAGTGACAGACTTTTTACAAGATTTACAACCCTATTATAATCTAGCTGCTTTTGATCTTAAATCATTTCCAGAGCAACCAGAAAAGACATTAGAAAATTTAAATCGTTTTGATTTATTACTTGTTTCAAACCCCAAAGAAATTTTTTCAAATACAGAAAAATTTATTCTTGATCAGTATACACAACAAGGGGGAAATAGTTTATATTTAGTTGACCCAGTCATTATCGAAACTGATAGTTTATATTCAAAATATGGTAAAACAGTTAGCTATGAAAATTCTTTAGACCTTGATGATTTATTTTTCAAGTTCGGATTAAGATTAAGAAAAGAAATTGTTAAAGATTTGTTCAATGCACCGATTGTTCTTGCTAAAGGTGATCAAAACAATTCACAATACATACCATACCCATGGCCTTACAATCCATTATCAAAACCCAATCAGCAACACCCTATTGGATCAGCTGTTGGATCGGTTCTTTTTCAATTTGGAAGCCCGATTGATACACTAAAAAATAATATAACTAAAACTATATTAATAGAATCCTCTTCACATTCTAAAATTGAAGGTATACCTTCTGTAATTAGTTTATCTAACTCAACAAAATCGATTAATCCATCATCTTTTAAAGTTTCTGAACAACCCTTAGGCATTTTGCTTGAAGGAGTTTTCAACTCACTTTATGCGAACCGCATTAAACCCTTTAGTTTTTCTGCAACTACTCCTAAATATGCACGTATTGCTATATTTGCAGATGGGAATCTCATTGAAAATCAAGTCAGAAAGGGGAAACCTCTAGAGCTAGGTTATGATAAATGGACAAATAACTTTTATAGCAACAAACAGTTTTTTCAGAATACAGTACATTATCTAATTGACAATAATCAACTTTTAAACCTTCGATCAAAGAAAATAAAGATTGCAATGTTAGATAAGGAATTAATAAGAGTAAATGGTCTTTTTTGGCGCTATTTTTCTATAATTAGTCCTTTAATAATATTGTTATTGTTAGGGTTTATTTTGAATGATTATCGTAACAAAAGTTATACGGAATAAGTGTTGATAAGTTTCTTTCGCTTTTAGAAGCATTTCAAATATCTTTGAATAAAACACAATTTATAATATGAAATTTATTGTATCAAGTAATCTACTATTTAAACAATTACAAACCCTTGGTGGAGTTATTAATAACTCTAATACCTTACCAATATTGGACAACTTTTTGTTTGAACTACAAACTGATCGATTGACTCTTACTGCTTCTGACCTAGAAACAACTATGTCATCTATAATTTCGGTTGAATCAGATTCTATCGGAACTATTGCCCTTCCTGCACGTTTGTTATTAGACACTTTAAAAACATTCCCAGAGCAGCCCTTAACCTTTTCGGTTTTGGAAAACAATACCATTGAAATCAGTGCAAACAATGGAAAATATGCCTTAGCCACCGTACCAGGGGATGAATTTCCTAAATCAATACTTATTAAAGAACCCAGTAAAACCGATATAATGGCAGATATATTAGCAACTGCTATTAACGCGACCCTATTTGCGTCAGGGAATGATGACTTAAGGCCAGTAATGAGTGGTGTATTTTTCCAATTTTCAACTGAATCCTTAACTTTTGTTGCTACGGATGCTCACAAACTTGTAAAATATACTCGTACTGATCTAAAAGCAGACAGTACTGCTGAATTTATTATGCCTAAAAAAGCACTTCAGATACTGAAAGGAATTTTACAAGGAAGTCAAGAGAATATTAGTATTGAATATAACGACACAAATGCAAAGTTCACTTTTGGAAGTACAACCCTAAGTTGTCGTTTAATTGAAGGTAAATATCCCAATTATGAAGCAGTTATCCCTAAAGAAAATCCTAACGTAATGACAATTGCAAGAGAGCCTTTTTTAAATTCATTACGTCGGGTTAGTATATTCTCTAATAAAACAACGCATCAGATACGCCTAAAAATTGCTGGTGCAGAATTAAATATTTCTGCAGAAGATTTTGATTTTAGCAACAAAGCAGAAGAACGATTAAATTGCCAATATCAAGGTGATGACTTACAAATAGGTTTTAATTCTAGATTTATAATAGAAATGCTTAATAACCTTAGTGTAGAAGAAGTTTCTTTAGCTATGTCCTTACCAAACCGTGCTGGAATAATTACTCCTGTTGATTTAACAGATCAAGGAGAACAATTAACAATGCTTGTTATGCCTGTTATGTTAAATGATGATTAAATTTATATTCACATAAAAAAAAACTGATTATTTTAAATTGTGAGTTTTTAAATAGGTAGTTTAAGAAGCTACAATTCCTGCTGACATTCGCTTATAGACTCCTGTTTCTAATCTATCTCTAATTGAATCAAAGGCGTCTAAAGTGAGTGACACATCTTCAAGAGTGTGAGTTGAAGTTGGAATTAAACGTAGTAAAATAATACCTTTTGGAATTACAGGATAAACAACTATTGAACAAAATATGTTGTGATTTTCTCTAAGGTCTTTTACTAAAACCATAGCCTCTGGAATACTTCCTTTTAAGTATACAGGCGTAACACAACTTTGGGTTGTTCCAATATCAAAGCCATGTTTTTTTAGACCCGATTGAAGCGCATTAACATTATACCAAAGTTTTTCTTTTAACTCTGGACTGGTTCGCAATAAATCTAAACGTTTCAATGCACCAACAACCAGAACAGATTGTAATGATTTCGCATACATTTGAGAACGCATATTGTATTTCATGAAATCAATTATTTCTTTATCTGCTGCAATAAAAGCTCCAGTGGAAGCCATTGACTTGGCAAAAGTTGCAAAATATACATCAATTGAATCCTGAACACCCTGCTCTTCACCTGCTCCTGCTCCTGTATCACCAAGAGTTCCAAAGCCATGGGCATCGTCTACCAAAAAACGAAATTTATATTTAGATTTAAGTGCTGCTATTTCTTTTAAACGTCCTTGTTCCCCTCGCATACCAAAAACACCTTCGGAAATTACTAGAATTCCTCCTCTAGTTTTTTCTGCCATTTTAGTAGCCCTGTGTAAATTTTTATCTAAACTTTCAATATCGTTATGCTTGTAAGTAAAGCGCTTTCCTAAGTGTAAACGAACCCCATCTATAATACAGGCGTGTGTGTCAACATCATATACTATAATGTCGTTTTTAGAAACTAGTGAGTCAATAGTTGATAAAATTCCCTGATAACCAAAATTAAGAACATAAGCAGACTCTTTACTAACAAAAGATGCTAGTTCTTTTTCTAGTTTTTCGTGTAAATCTGTGTGACCTGACATCATTCTAGCCCCCATTGGATAGGCTGATCCAAATCGCTTTGCTGCTTCTGCATCAATAGCCCTAACTTCAGGATGATTTGCAAGACCCAAATAATCATTTATACTCCAAGTAATAACTTCTTTACCTTGAAAACTCATTCTATTAGAAATTGGACCCTCTAATTTTGGAAATACAAAGTAGCCTTCTGCTACAGATGCCCACTTACCCAGAGGTCCTTTATTTAAATGTATTCTATCGAATAAGTCGTTTATCATTTTAATATATCTAAAATAGTTATTTAATGTATTCAATTTTATTTGGAAATGGGAGATAATCATTATCAAAAAAGCCTTGATCACGCATCCATTTATCGCTATAAATTTTACTCATATACCTTGATCCATGATCAGGAAATATAACTATAACATTACTATTAATATCAAAAACACCTATTTCAGCAAGTTGTTTAACTGCTTGAAAAGCCGCTCCGCATGTGTATCCTACAAATATACCTTCCTTTAGAGATATTTCCCTAGCACAATGAGCACTTTCTTCATCTGATACTTTTTCAAAATGATCTATAATCTCAAAATCGATTGCTGAAGGGATAATGTTTTTGCCTAAACCTTCAATTCTGTAGGGATAAATTTCATTTACATCGAACTCTTCAGTTTCATGATATTTTTTTAAAACTGACCCATATGCATCAACTCCTATGACTTTAATTTTTGGATTTTTCTCTTTTAAGAAACGTCCACATCCTGATATAGTTCCACCAGTTCCACAACAAGCAACTAAATGAGTTATTTCACCCTTCGTTTGATTCCAAATTTCAGGACCTGTAGTCTTATAATGAGCCAAAGAATTCAAATCATTGAAATACTGATTTATATAGATAGAATTAGAAATTTCATTATGTAACCGTTTTGCTACTTGATAGTAAGAACGTGGATCTTCTGCATCAACATTAGCTGGACATACATATACTTTTGCACCCATAGCGCGTAACATATTTATTTTATCTGTTGAAGACTTTGAACTTACAGCTAATATGCATCTATAGCCTTTTATTAATGAAACCATCGCTAGACTAAAGCCAGTATTTCCAGAGGTAGTTTCTATAATAATACTATCTTTTTTAAGTAAACCTTTTTGCTCTGCTTCTTCAAGAATATGCAAGGCAATTCTATCTTTATTAGAATGCCCAGGGTTGGCAGCTTCCCATTTAGCAAAATAATTACCTGTCAAATTTTTGGATATTTTATCAAGTTGAATTATAGGAGTATTGCCTATGAGGTCAAGTACACTATTTGAAGATAAAACTGTGCTATTCATAATATGAGTAAGAATAAAGAGTGCAAATTTAAATAAAAAATATTAATTTAAATAATTTTCTAATTGTAGTAAAAAAGAATATTTTTTAGCTGTTTCATGAAGTACATCAAACCTACCTGAAGCTCCACCATGACCAGCTTTCATATTAGTAACTAAGAATAATAACTTGTTATCAGTTTTAAATTCTCTTAACTTGGCTACCCATTTTGCTGGTTCCCAGTATTGAACTTGTGAATCGTGAAGTCCTGTTGTTACCAAAATATTTGGATAATCTTGGGCTAATATATTATCATAAGGAGAATACGATTTCATGTATGTATAAAAATTTTTATCATTAGGATTACCCCATTCATCATATTCAGATGTTGTTAGTGGTATAGTTTCATCCAACATAGTAGTTATTAAATCCACAAAAGGAACCGCTGAAATAACACCATTATAAATTTGTGGAGCATCATTTAAAATAACTCCCATCAACAATCCCCCAGCTGAACCACCATATGCATATAAATGGTGAGAAGATGTATAACCTAGATTTATTAAGAATTTAGAACAACTAATAAAGTCTGAAAATGTGTTTTTTTTGTTAAATAATTTTCCATCATCATACCAATGACGCCCCATATACTCTCCTCCTCTAACATGTGAGATTGCATAAGCAAATCCCCGATCCAATAAACTTAAACGAGTTGAAGAAAAATTAGGGTCAATTGTAGATCCATATGAACCATAAGCGTATTGAAGAATTGGTGTTGTTTTACTTAATTTTGTATCTTTATGATGAACAATTGAAATTGGAATTTTGACACCATCTTCCGCAGTTGCCCATAATCGAATTGATAAATAATTATTTTTATTAAAAGATCCCAGAACCTCTTGTTCTTTTAAGATAACTTGCTTTCCTGTTAACATATCGTACTCTATAACTGATGATGGTGTTGTAAGGGAATTAAAAGCATATATTAATTTAGTGGTGTTAAATTCAATATTAGTAGAGGTATAAAGCGTATAAGTTTCACCCTCAACAGGTAAATATTCGTCCTTAGAACCATCCCAAGATTGAATTCTGATTTTTGAAAGTCCATTTTCTCTTTCTGTTAAAACCATATACCCTTCAAAAACCTCTAAATCTTCAAGTAAAATCGAAGGTCTGTGTGGGACAAAGTCAATCCAATTTTTGCGTTCTGTTTTAGTAACAGAAGTTCGCATTATTTTATAATTTAATGCTTTATCAGCATTTGTGAATATATAAAAATAATCTTCAAAATGTGAAATACTATATTCTAACCCACGTTGTCTTTTTTGAATATACTGAAACTCACTCTCAGGATCATTTGATTTTATATACTGAAACTCAGTTGTTAACGAGCTATATGAAGATATGAAAATGTATTCTTCAGACTTTGAATCCATTACATATACAGAAAATGTATCATCGATTTCTTCATATACTAATGTGTTCTTATCTGAATCTACAATGTGTTTGTATACAGATTCAGAACGAAGCGTTTTTGAATTCTTTTGAGTATAAAAAATAGTTTTATTGTCCTTTGCCCAAACACTTCCGCCAGAAGTGTTTTTGATTGAAGTTGAAAGAAATTTTCCAGTATTCAAATCTTTAACTTTTAAGGTATATAACCTCCTAGAAATAGTGTCAACTGCAAAAGCAGCCTTTGAATTGTCTGGACTAACACTAATACCTACTAAACGAAAATATTCATAATCCTTTGCCATTTCATTACAATCAAACAAAACCTCTTCATCAGCTTCTAAAGAGTTTTTTTTCCGTGTGTGGATAGGGTATTCTTTTCCCTTTTCATAGCGACTTATATACCAATAGCCATTGTAAAAATAAGGGACCGAACTATCGTTCTGTTTAATTCTTCCTTTCATTTCTTCAAAAAGTTGATTTTGGAAATCAACTGTATGATTAGTAGATTTTTCGTAATAATGATTTTCTCGTTCTAGATAATCTATTACTGCTGGATTTTTTCTTTGATTTAGCCAAAAATATTCGTCAATTCTTATGTCATTATGAATGTTATGTAGATGAGGCTTTTTGTCCGCTTTAGGAGGGGTAAATGTCTTCATTGGTGATGTTTTGTTATTTAGATCGCAAGATTGTGCGAAAATAGTATCAAATTCTAGGATGAATGTACTTTAGTTAAAATATTATTTAAAAAACCTTTATTATAAATTTAAGTTTTGCAATTTTTCTAGCACATACTCATGTTGAACCTGAGAATAATCCCTGTGGGTTACCATTCTTAATTTTCCTTGACCCATCGAAATATATCTAATGTTATGTTTATTTAATTTATTATTAAAATCAGTTTCACTTATTTCACCTGATAAATTAAAAATTACAATATTAGTGTCAACAGTTTCAACTTTTTTAATAAAAGATAGAGACTCTAAAAGACTTTTAAGTTCTTTAGCTTTTCGATGATCTTCCGTTAAAGAATTCCACTGAAAATCAATGGCATAAGTAGCTGCTGCTGCTAAAAACCCAGCTTGTCGCATCCCTCCACCCAAAACTTTACGTACTCTAAGTGCATTTGAAATATCTTTTTTACTTCCAATGAGTGCAGAACCAACTGGCGCTCCCAAGCCCTTACTAAAACAAACTGATAGGGTATCAAACAAGTTTCCATAACTTTTTGGTTCTTGTCCAGAAGCTATTAATGCATTCCATATTCTTGCGCCGTCTAAATGAAGTCCTAAATGGTGATTATCACACACTAAACGAATTTTTTCGATTTCTTTAAGATCATAAAAAGCACCACCCCCTTTATTAGTTGTGTTTTCTAAACAAACTAAAGTTGATAAAGGAGAATGATAAAAGTCCGGAGGGTTAATCTTTGAAACAACTTGAGATGCAGTAATTCTTCCCCTTTCGCCTGATATCAGATTACAAGAGACTCCGCTATTAAAACTTACACCACCACCTTCATAATTAAATACATGTGAGTAATGATCACAAATTAATTGTTCACCAGGATTCGTATGAATTTTGATTGCTGCTTGATTTGCCATAGTTCCAGATGGAAAAAATAAAGCAGCTTCTTTACCAAATAACTTGGCAACCTTTTCTTCCAATGCATTAACCGACGGATCTTCTTTGTATACATCGTCACCAACTTCTGCATTATGCATTGCCTCTAACATTCCGCGAGAAGGCAAGGTAATAGTATCACTTATTAAATTTACTTCCACAATAATATATTCAAATTATCACTAAAATTAAAAAATCGATTGGCTACAAAAATAATCCATTCCTATTGGCGATCCATCAGGAAGAACTGGTGTTTGTTGAATCTCATAGGACTCAGGATTTTCTAAAAAACGTTTAATTTTATTTAAATAATATAAACTGTTAGAGTCAGATTTATTACTTCTTACTCTTGATTCAATTCTTTTAATCACACCAAAACTGTATGTTTTAACTAAGGCAGTAGTTTTGATATTAGTATGAAGATTAAAAAGTGCATCCAAATAAATCTCTCTTAATTGGATTTGTATCGCTTGATAATATGAATTTTTATAATTCATATTAAAAATCGCATTTATTAATTGATCTGACAATTGATCAAATGATAATTGATTTACATCCAATGCCTTCTGTTGAATTAATCGAGATATGCGTTCTGGGTTTAAAATTATTTGAATAATAACTTTACTCAAAGAAGCTGGGGCTCCTAACACATCGAAGACTCTCCCTGTTTGAGATCTAAAGCTTTCACGAGTTGATGGATATCCAAAAGCAGTAGGTGGAAGTTGATTTAATAGTTTTTTAGGAATCGCTAATACTTCAGGAGATAAAGAGTTTATCATAGCTCTTAGTGCTCTCTTTTGTGTTTGAACTGATACAACTTTAGATTCAAAAGGGATTGCTCCTTTAACACCATAAGAATAATCGACTCCTCCTATAAGTTTAACAATTGCCTCTGCTTGATATCTATGAAGAAAATACAACGGTACTAAACGATCATTTAAAATTGAATAAGGCTCTCCAACTCTAAGTTGATCATCTGAAAAATTATTTAAAGCAATGGAACGAACTCTAAGAAGATGTTTATATTCTTCTATTGGACTTGATCCATTATCCCATAAATGAGCTGATGGATGAGCACCACCAATCGGTCTTGCATCTTGATCAGAAATAAAATGAATTCCTTTCAAAATACTTTCTTCTAGTATAGTGTTCAGAGCTTCTGATTCGATAGTGTTTTTAGGGAAATCACTATATAAAAACCGAACTGATGTCTTATCCCATTCACCCATTCCAACTGCATATGCATTTTCATAAGAGATTTCTCCATCTACAATATCAAGGGTTGGATGAGGATAATCCATAACTGAAGCCCTATCCTTTGTACTTGCAGCAAAATTATGAGCAAAACCTAGGGTATGTCCTATTTCGTGAGCAGAAAGCTGTCTTATTCTTGCAATGGCGAGGGTGGACATTTTCGTTTCATCCATATTTCCATTCTTGTATGGCTCTTTAGTTAATCCTTGAGCAATCATAAAATCTTGACGAATTCTCAAACTTCCTAAACTTACATGACCTTTAAGAATCTCTCCTGAACGTGGGTCAACAACACTAGAACCATAACTCCATCCACGTGTTGATCTATGAACCCATTGAATAACATTATATCTGACGTCCAAGGGGTCAGCATCATCTGGTAACATTTTAATTTGGAAAGCATCAATGTAGCCGGCAGCTTCAAAAGCTTGATTCCACCAACTACCCCCTTCAAGTAAAGCTGAACGAACTGGCTCAGGAGTTCCATTATCTAAGTAATATACAATTGGTTCTTTAGCTCTACTTTGCGCAGCATTGGGGTCTACTTTTTCTAGTCTGTGACGTAATGAAAATACTTTACGAGTTGATGTTTCAATGGGTGTGGAATAATCATAATATGAAAAAGGGATTGCTCCACTTCTTGGATCAAATTTTCTTGGAATAAAAGGAATGTCCGGTAATGCAACGAAAGAATGATGCTGCTTAACACTAACACTGTTTGGAGTTGGGGTTACAGAACGAATCCAGCCCCCTTCAGCCTGACCTCCAAAAGTTAATAAAACATCTAATTCAATGTTTTGAGGGAATGCCTTTGTTCTTTCTAATGATAGAGCTGATCGTGTTTTATCTAATTTGAAACTCCCTTGCTTAGAACGTTTTAATCTTTGAGAGACACCATGAGCATCCTGCATTAAAAATGAGGTTATTTCAATTAAGAAATTTTCGGAATGTGTTTCTATAATAGGAAAACCGAATAAAACTGATTCTGCAAAAGCTTCTTTAACTGATTGTTTTTCAAGAAAATTTTCTGAAGATGCACGGTATTTTAGGTTGGGCTGAATTAATAATAGTTTATCCCCTGCTTTACTGAAATAAACAACACGCTCGTCTCCTAATTGACCTCGATCTAAGCCTATATCATTACTTCCAATTCCAGCACTAAGGCTGTTGATATATAAAAATTCAGTATCAATTTGAGTTTTTTTATTAACCTTTAAAAAAACTTTACCTGAACTACTTTCGTAGTAAAAATCAAAAAAACCTTCATAGACGTCAGCTTGAGCGTCTAAAGTATTTTGTTTGGTTTGTTTTGAAGTAACTGTCTTTTTTTTAGAACGCTGAGCTTGCGAGGTAAAAGAAAATGTTATGAATAAGATTATGGAATATTTGAAAATAGTTTTCATCTTAAAAGTTTTGAATCTAAGCTAAAAAAATAATGCTAATAAAAGAGTAAATTGGAGTTTAATTATACTTTTACATAAAAATAAAAT
>MDSY01112457.1_pt1 | contig 96924 bp, 82 predicted proteins | sample 811131 | NCBI WGS metagenome assembly MDSY01 (sample SAMN05326643, study PRJNA326480) | marine metagenome | isolation source: seawater | place: Atlantic Ocean: South West | collected 2010 | reverse complement strand
GTATAGTTTATGACATCACTTCAAAGCCTCCAGGAACAATTGAATGGGAATAAAATAAATACTAAAACTCAGCCATAGCATCGTAATTTAATTAATATTAAATTACGATGCTATGGCTGAGTTTTAGTATTTATTTTATTCCCATTCAATTGTTCCTGGAGGCTTTGAAGTGATGTCATAAACTATACGATTTACTGCTTCTACTTCATTAACGATACGATTAGAGATAATTTCCAAAAGTTCATAAGGAACCTTGGCCCAATCTGCAGTCATTCCATCTTCACTAGTAATAAAACGTAATACTATCGGATGAGAGTAGGTACGTTTATCTCCCATAACTCCAACACTTCTAATAGGTAGTAAAACAGCAAATGCTTGCCAAAAGTCATGGTATACACCTTGTTTACTTATCTCATCTCTTACAATAAAGTCTGCGTCTCTTAGTATATTTAAACGCTCTGCAGTAACTTCTCCGATTATACGAATAGCTAGTCCTGGTCCGGGGAAAGGATGTCGTCGCACAATTTCTTCGGGTAAGCCAATAGATTGGCCAACTCTTCGAACTTCATCTTTGAATAATTTGCGCAAAGGGTCAACTAATTTAAACCTTAAATTTTTGGGTAATCCGCCAACATTATGGTGACTTTTAATTTTAACAGCAACTCTTTCTCCTGTACTAGAGTTGATATTAGTGTCTGCAGATTCTATTACATCAGGATAAAGTGTACCTTGTGCTAAATAATCAAAAGGTCCCAAACGTTGTGATTCTTCTTCAAATACTTGTATGAATTCATGCCCAATAAGATGACGCTTTTCTTCAGGGTCGACAATTCCTTCTAATTTTTTTATAAAACGTTCTCTTGCATCAACATATTCGACAGGGATATGAAATTGTTTACTAAATATGCTTACAAGACGTTCCGGCTCTCCTTTTCGCATAAAGCCTTGGTCGATAAACATACAAGTTAAATTATCGCCAATAGCTTGATGCAATAAAAAAGCTAATGTTGAAGAGTCTACTCCTCCAGATAGAGCTAGTAAGACTTTTCTGTCTTTAACTTTTTTACGAATTCCATCAATAGTTTCATCAACAAAAGCTTTTGTAGTCCATGTAGGCTCACACCCACAAATGTGATAAACAAAATTACGTATAATCGCAATTCCTCCTACAGAATGTACAACTTCTGGATGGAATTGCACTCCAAAGAGCTTTTTATCATGATTGGCAATTGCAGCACATGGTGTATTCTCTGTATGAGCTAAAATAGAGAATCCTTCAGGTAGTTTTGTGGATGAATCTCCATGACTCATCCACATAATAGAACCATCTTCTAAATTAGTAAATAGATCTGTTGGATCATCTATTCTCAATAATGCTTTACCATACTCTCCATACTTAGCTTTTTCAACTTGTCCTCCAAGTTGTTGTACCATCAACTGCATTCCGTAGCAAATACCTAAGATAGGAATACCAAGATCCCATATTTCTCTGTCACATTGTGGAGAAAAGTCACTATAGACGGAATTAGGACCTCCTGAAAAAATAATTCCTTTTGGATTAAGTTCACATATTTTTTTTATATCAGTTTGATAGGACATAACCTCAGAATAAACGTGTGTTTCTCGTATTCGACGTGCGATTAATTCTGAATACTGAGAACCAAAGTCAAGGATGACTATCATTTGATGATTATGATTGAAGCTATCACCCATAACGTTTATTGGAAGAGTCTCTGAGTTGTTGTTAATAAAAGAATTTTGAGTAGTCACGTTTGGAGGATCCGGACAAATAGTTAATAAGTAATAAATTCTATTTTTAATATATGTATATACAAATAGAAATTTAGAAGTTTTAAAATTAGATACTCTCGTTAATATAACATTTTTTTGAATTATCTACTGAAATTAAATGAAAATTAACTTTTATTGAAAGGTTAATTATTTATCTTCAAGAAAGATAGCAACAAAATATTTATGAAACTATTAAGGTTAGAAACTAATTATTATTTTTAATAATGCTGTGTAATATACAAGAGAATTGCTGTATTAGACAATATAAAACATTTAATTTATTCTTTCGTACACATAGCAAATTTTTAAAAAACTGTATAAATATTATCAAGTGGTATCTCTTACAGACTACATAATAATTTATTCTATGACTGAAACAATTATAGATATCTCTAAATCTAATTAGTGGTTACAATTTAACAAGATCTTTAGCATATTTTTTTATGTGCATAATTCAATACCTTTATCTAATAATCTATAACCTTCCTCTATACTTTCAATACATATAATTTTTTTTCTTAATTCTGATGCACCAGGAAATCCTTGACAGTACCAGCGAAGATGTTTTCTTCCCTGATAAATCCCTTGATTACCTTTATATTTCCACAGTTCTTTTAAATGTTCTTTAGCGCATTTCAGCCTTTGATAAGGAGTAATTATTTGTGAACAATATCCTGTTTGAAAAAAATAATCTATTTCTCCTACAAGAAACGGGTACCCTAAAGTTCCTCTAGAACACATAACTCCATCTGCATTTGTTATTTCCAAGCATTTTACTGCATCTTCAATAGAAAAAATATTGCCATTCGCTATTATTGGAATAAGTAAATTTTCTTTAATTTTTTTAACCCATTTCCAGTGAGAAGTTCCGTTATAGCCTTGATCTCTAGTTCTTGCATGAATAGTTAGCATAGCGGCTCCGGCATCTTCCATCATTTTTGCAAAATCTAATATATCAATACCACTATCATTCCAACCAATTCTTGTTTTCACAGTAATCGGTATTTTTACTATTCTTGTAATTTCATAAATAATTTTTTGAGCCACTTTAGGTTGTTTTAATAATGAAGAGCCCCCACCTTTCTTTGTGATCTTATTAACTGGACATCCCATATTTATATCAATTATTTGAGCACCTTGACTTTCTATCTTCTTAGCTGCTTCTACTATAAAGTCATAACGAGAATCAAAAATTTGTACCCCAATTGGTTTTTGTTCAATATCAACAAGTTGTTGCACTTTCTTTAAATGACATAATTCCGTTGCATTAATCATTTCAGTATAAATCATGGAATTAGGAGAATAACGTCGAACTAACTTACGAAATATCCGATCCGTTACTCCGGCTAAAGGTGATTGAAAAACTCTACTATTAAGGTTTAAAGATCCTACCTTTAGTGGAGAAGACATTTTTTTTTAAGCTGAGAAGACATATGAATCATAATTTCTTCTATTGTTTAGTTTTTATGAAAGAGACTATGCAAAACTTTTACAGTTTATTCTTTTAATAATTTTCTACTACTATTATCATAATAAAATCGCTAGCAACTATAAATTATTTAAAGATAATTCATAAATTTCACGACGGGAAAATTTTACTGTTGTAGCTAAATATTTGCTTGCCTGAGATCTTGTCATTCCTCTTTCTAGTAATTTTTGCAGTTCAATCTTCACCTGTTCGATATTTAAATCTAATAAGTTATCTTGAGAACAACCAGATAAAACTAATGTAAATTCTCCCTTAATATTTTTATTTTGTTGATAATGTAATACGGCTTCTTTGAGACTGCCCCTCCAAAATTCTTCATAATATTTAGTCAACTCTCTTCCTAATACGATTTGGCGATCATTACCAAATATTTTTACGAAATCAATCAAAGTTTTTAATAAACGATGGGGAGATTCGTAAACAACAATTGTACGGGGTTCTTTTTTTAATAAGTTCAAACGCTCTTGTCTTATTTGAAATTTAATAGGTAAAAAACCTTCAAAAACAAAACGGTTGCTAGGTAATCCTGAAGTTACAAGAGCTGTGACAACTGCCGTAGGTCCAGGAATTGGTACTATGGGGATATTTTCGGCAATACATAGGCATACTAAATCATAACCAGGATCTGAAATACCTGGCATACCAGCATCACTTACTAAGGCAATTATATTTCCTTGTTTTAATTTGCTTAATAATTCATTTTGACGCGTTACGCAATTATGTTGATGATAACTGATCTTGGGAGTGTTTATTTGGAAATGATTCAAAAGCTTAGCAGTATGACGAGTATCTTCTGCCGCAATCATATCAACTGATTTTAGAATTCTAATTGCTCTTAGTGTTATGTCTTCTAGGTTACCAATAGGTGTTCCTACTATATACAAAGTTCCTAAGTTTAATTCTTTTTTGTCTACCATAGTGATTGTCTGCAAAAATTATTTATTGAATCTATCGTTTTGAGTCAAAAAATAATAATTAGAGTAATATCTTTTAAATATTTCATTTTGGAACATTTACTTAAAAGTAACTTAATAATAAATATTATATATAGTTATTAGAACATCTATTCGTGCTAATTTTCACTTTTAAGACTAGTATTATAATCTTGATACATATATAGTATTATTTAATATTGTACAAGTAGCTGTTTTCAGAAATTTGAAAAGAAAATGAATTGGCAACTAGACCGTTAGTCTTGATTTCAAGATCATTAGTGGATTGAAATTGTAACCTAGGATTTATTTCCTGAAAATCTAATAAAGTTTTTACTCTTTGATAAGTTTGATAGGCTACAGTAGGGAAAAAAGAAAATTTACCTGGCAAAATACATATATAATTACTGTTCGGTTTTGATTCAATCCAATAGCTATAACGCCGTTTCTGCTCTTCTTCACTAACAAATTCAGTTTTTGCACATTCATAGCTATATAGTTCCCTACTATACAAGTTTTTATCTCCAAAATAACGCTCTGCTAATTCTAAGATAGGATCGGTATTGATCTCATCACTTGTTTCATTATTAATATAACCAGAATTAGCTAATATTGAATAAGCATGACTGTTAGGATCTGATCGTCTTAGAAAGTGGTTGAAATGAAAGTTATTTTTAGTAGACATTCTAAAAAAATTGACATCAGTAAGAGGAGGAACAGCAACTACCATCGCACTTTTATTACATTTTAACCTTGCTCTAATTTGCAAATCTCGCAAGAATGGTTCAAATCCATTTCCAACAGCAAAAATAAATAGTCGCGCCTTAAACTTTTTTGATAATCCTTCTTTAGTTTTACATAATAGACTTTTTAATCGAACAGGCCCATAATTATCCATTGACAATTTTTCGATTGTGATTCCCGTTTCAAAATTCACACCGTGATTGAGGGAACTAGACACTAGATCCTTTAAAATTTTATTGGTATTCATAGAGCAATCTAGAGTTTTAATATAGCCATAACCATTAGTCTTTATTCCATATGACAAATTAAATTGATTGCAAATATTACGAATAGTTGTCGTTGATTGTTGTAGAGAAGATTCTATTTTTTCATTATTTTCAACTTGAGCATAGGTTGGAGCAATACATTTATTATCAATTAACCAGTTATGTTGTTCTCCATAAGCAGCCTCTAATCTTCCTAAAACCCTTTCTTTTTGATTATTAATATGTATTAAATCACTTTTAAGACGAGAAAAATGAATTTCTGGAGAATCAACTTGAGGATGAATCAAGTAAACTGGTGAATTATCAAACCAACCTCCTAATTTCGGAATAACTGAAGGTGTAAAGAACCCAGCTTTCTTCTCTAATAATTCAACATTACATTGAGAAGTAAAATATGGAGTATAAAAGTTTATTAAATCCTCGACTCCATTCACACAATTAATAAATGTTTGCGCATCATCTTGTCCAGAATATAATGCTCCGGTATGATACCATCCTTCTAGTTTTCCTGAAGATTCAGTCCCTAAATGAGAGGCTTTATCTAAAAGTTTAATAGATAAATTACTGTGACGAGCTAAAAATTCTGCAGTTGCTATTCCAGCTATACCACCGCCGACTATAATAACATCAACATATTCAATCTTTGTGATTTTAGATGAATTCATAGTTTTAAATCTAAAATATATTTCGCTTTTTAGTTATTGATAGTATCAATAATTCTAATAGTTTTAAGCTATATTCTAAATTAATTTTACTTCCAATTTTATTTATACTTCAAAAGTGTATAAAAAGACTCATTTTTGATAAAGAGAAAGATCAAGAAATTTTAAATATTTGCTACAAAAATTTGTTAAAGAATAAACCAAATAAATAACTTATAAAGCATATTTGATTTTTTTAAATAATACTTAGTCACAATAAATACCTTTTATAAGTATATTCTATATGATATGTACTTTCTAAGTTTTTTATTTTTAACGCCCACCTACAGTAATTCCATCAACTTTAATATGTGGCTGACCAACAGTAACATAAATGCTACCGCTCGTAGAACCACAAAATCCTGGAGCGTACTCTAAATCCTGTGAACACATTGATATTTCGTTCATTATATTTTGAGCTGTTCCAATCAAAGTTGCTCCTTTTAAAGGTTTTGTTAATTTTCCTTTTTCAATTAAGTATGCTTCAGAAACGGAAAAATTAAACTCACCTGTAACCCCAACACTACCACCACCCATTTGCTTACAATAAATTCCTCTATCTATAGAATCAAAAATATCTTTTGTAGAACAATTGCCAGGGGCAATATATGTATTTCGCATTCTAGATGTTGGAGCATAAGCGTAGTTCTGACGCCTTCCATTACCTGTACGAGGAGAACCGGTACGAAGGTAACCAGCCCGATCAGATAAAAAGTTTTTTAAAATACCGTTTTCAATTAAGAGAGTTCTTTGAGAAGGCATTCCTTCATCATCCATATCAATACTTCCAAAAGCTTTTTCTGATGCCCCTTCATCCCAAGCAGTTAAATTTTCATGAGCAATTTTACATCCTTTTTTATCTATAAAAGGAGTTGTATTAGTTTCTATTTGAGTAGTTTCTAAAAGATGTCCGCAAGCTTCATGGAAAATTACTCCGCCAAATTTATTAGCCATAACTATAGGATAGTTACCTGATTCAACGAAATCTGCATATAGCATTTTTCCAGAAGATTCTGCGATTTCTTCTGATGCACTTTCATAATCCCATTCTCTTAGAAAGTTAATATTACTGGTATCACCAAAACGTTTGTTTATTAAACTACGATCTTCTCTATCTGCACATAAAAGAGAATATCCTACAGATTGGGTAAGACGAATATCTCTAGCAAAAGTACCATCACTAGCAGCTACTAAAATTTCTTGCCAATTTCTAAAATAAGTAGAGCGTCGAGACTGTATGTGATTAGCTTTTTTCGCAATAGTTTTATTGGCTGAAAGTAAAATTTGTCCTATTTCTTCAATTTGGATACATTCTGGCAACCATGATTCTTTATCTTTATGTGTAGTATAGTCTCTTAATATTTCTAAATTTACTTCTGGAACATAAGCATTAGAATAAGGTAAGCTTAAATCTAATATGGATAGCCCTTTTTCCAAAGCTATCCTAAGGCCTTTAAATGAAATATTATTAGTACTTACATAACAATCGGCTTTTCCTTTAAAAATACGTACTCCAGCTCCAGAAGACAGAGATGGAGAAACAGCTGTAATAATATCTTCTTCTCCTAGACAACTTAAATAGTTAGTTCTTTCTAAAAAAAAACTCTAAAAAATCTGCTCCTGCAGCTCTTCCTAGTCCCAATAAGATACTTAAAGGTTTTCTCCAAGTTTCATCAAAGTGTTCACGACTGGGTTGATAAATTAGTTGAGGAATTTCCTTTGATGTTAATAGAGTTAATGACATATGATGATTTATATTAATCTTTAATAAAGGTGAATCACTAACACACTCATATACAATGATCTTTTATTATTCTTTGAGATAATGAGATAGTAATGAGAAGTAATCTAAAAAGAATAACTTATCTTGTATCAATACCTTTTTATATGAAGCATTTTTTGAAACATAATAAGTGAAATATTAATGCTCCAAACATTATAGGAAAAATTCACTTAATATTATTTGAGCATCATTAATTACAGTATTAGTTTATTAACAATATACTACATAAAGAATGACTTTTACTGCAGAATCCTAACAACTTATCAGATTAAAAAATGACAGAACTTAGTCTTTGCATGATTGTTAAAAATGAAGAGGAAAGGTTAGCTAAATGTTTAGATAGTGTTAGCGAATTAGTTGATGAAATGATAATTTTAGATACTGGCTCAACCGATAAAACTGTGTCAATTGCTCAGAGTTTTGGAGCAGTTGTTCCTTTTTTTAAGTGGAATAATGATTTTTCAGCAGCAAGAAATGAATCTTTAAAATACGTTAATAAAGATTGGGTATTAGTACTTGATGCTGATGAAGTCCTTAACAAAGAGACCATTCCCAATATAAAACAAGCGATTTGTCAAAAAAATAATTTAGTAATTAATTTAATACGTCATGAAATAGGAGCATCCCAATCACCTTATTCTTTAGTTTCTCGTCTATTTCGTAAGCATGCAAATATTTCTTTTTCTCGTCCATATCATTCTTCCATAGATGAGAGCATAAATAAGTTATTAAAGATAGAAGATTATTGGAAAATTGTAGATCTTCCTTCAGTTTCTATTTTCCATTACGGCTATACACCGAGCCAAATTTTATCTTTAAACAAACATAACCGTGCTACGGAAGCGATGGAAATTTTTTTGAAAAAATTTCCGCATGATTCATATACTTGCAGTAAACTAGGAGCCTTATACTCTCAAGCGGGTAAAGAAAAACAGGCTGTTAAATTATTCAAACAAGGCTTAAAGTTTAACCCCAAAAACCCTCATATATTATTTGAATTACATTACCATTTAGGTAATATCTATACTAAAACTAATAATAACGAGCAAGCAATTAAACATTATCAAAAGGCAATAGCTCAAAATCTTATGGATTGTTTGAAGCTAGGTGCTTATAACAACTATGGAGTCGCATTACAAAACATAAAAAGATTTAAAGATGCAGTAAAAGTATATGAAATAACTTTAAAAATTGATCCTAATTTTTTAAATGGCTACTATAATCTCGCTATAATCTTAAGTACTATGGGAGAATTAGCAAATTCTGCAATTATTTATAAAAAGTTAATTTCTCTTGATCCTAGTTGCGCTCAGGCTTATCAAAACTTAGGAGTAGTTTTATTTAAGTTAAAGAAAGTGACTAAAAGTTCTGAAGCCTTTCATAAAGCCATAAGTCTTTACGAGGTACAGAATAAACAGACAGAGGCAGACATGCTGCGTGATAAGCTACAAGAAATAGGTATTTGGTAAATTTATATTATATTTATAAAAATTATTAATGAACATCCCTAACTGGATTACTATTAGTCGTTTACTAGGAGTCTTTTTCCTCTTCTATTTTTTGATTACACCTCTTTTTTTCAGTCGTTGGCTTAGTTTGATAGTTTTTCTTACGATAGCATCTACAGATTGGCTAGATGGATATTTAGCTAGAAAAATGAATCAAGTTACAGATTTAGGTAAATTTCTTGATCCATTGGTAGATAAAATTTTTATAATTTTGACTTTATTAGGATTAGTAATAATAAAGCAAATTTCAATATGGGGAATAATTTTAATTATAATAAGAGAAGTAGGAATAACTTGTTATCGAATTAATAGTATTAAAAATAAAAAAGGACCTAAAGAAGCTAAAATTTGGGGTAAAGCTAAAACTGTAAGTCAGATAATAGCTATTGCTTTTCTTATTGCACCTCTTTCTCAAAGCTGGGATGAATTTACTAATATATTATTTTGGATATCTGTAGCTTTAACATTAATATCAGGGTTGATTTATATTATTCTTGATATTAAAGTAAAGACAAATAAAATTTAAAATATATAACTTCATGTCTCATTAGAGCAAAACTAAAAAGTACTCTACATATAATTTTTAATTTATTTTACAGCACTTATGTTTTAACTTTAGGTGGTACAGGATCATATTTTGGAGTACTGAAAGGATTACAACGGAAAAATCTTTTAACTCCTAACAACGTTCCATGTAAAGGGCCAAACCTTTCAACAGCTTCTAGCATATATTCTGAACATGTTGGTTGAAATCGACAACTAGGAGGTAGAAATGGAGAAATATATTTTTTATAACCTTTAATTAAAATTAGTAATATTTTTGTACTAACAAGTTGAATATTCACAGAAATAAAGTTAAGCATCAGAACTCCATATAAATTACAATTAAATAAGACTACTGGCATCAAATGGTTTTAACTAAACAATGTCATTATGACTTTTCCGTGGGATAAGACACAACATTAATAATATGCCAACTATAAATATTTTAGGAGTTTCTCACGCTTATGAATTGATCCCATCTTCGTCTAATTCATCTAAACCTGTTTTGATTTTTGTTCATGGTTGGTTATTAAGTCGTCAATATTGGTCTCCTCTTATCAAAAGACTTTCTAAAAAATATTCTTGCCTCATATATGATCTTAGAGGATTTGGAGATTCCCAACCTATAAATAACTTTGTATCTCAAGAGATACAAATATCTTCTCCTTATTCTCCAGAAACTTACGCAAAAGACTTAGTCATTCTATTAGAAAAATTAAAAATTCACAAAAGTTGGTTGATAGGGCACTCTGTTGGAGGAAATATTGCATTATGGGGAGCTGAACTTTGTCCGGAAAAAGTTCAAGGGGTCATCTGTTTAAATGTTGGCGGTGGTATATACCTTAAAGAAGAATTTGAACGATTTCTTCTTGTTGGACAACAATTAATTAGGTATAAGCCTACTTGGCTATTAGGCTTTCCTGTAGTTGAAATTCTTTTTTCAAAAATTATAATAACAAATTCTATAGCTAGAAGATGGGGAAAACAGAGAGTAATAGATTTAATAAAAGCTAACCCAATAGCTGCGTTAGGCTCTTTATTGAATTCAACTACTGAAAAAGAAGTTCATGTATTACCACAAATTGTTGCCTGTTTATCGCAGCCAGTATATTTTTTAGCCGGAGGACAAGATAGATTGATTGAGTCTCAATATGTAAGATACCTAGCTAGTTTTCATAAGCTCTTTAGTTTCCAAGGTAAAAATGTTATTGATTTTCCAAACTGTGGACACATGCCTATGATAGAAAAGCCTGAACTTCTCGAAGAAAAAATGCTAGGAATTCTAATTGCACATAAGCTTTGAACAATCAACTAGTTTATTCAAATCATCCCTTGTAAAAAATAGACATTGTTGATTTTAAAGGGTTTTTGTCTATAAGTATTGTAAGTTTTAATCATTTGTCCACATTGAGTTTTGAAAATTATATTTATAGACTTCCAAATCCTTTTTTCTTTTTAATTTTCTTAGCTTTTTTCTTTTGATTTACTTGTGAATGATCGCGGAATCCGTTAGATGGCCCTTGACTAAACAAATTTCCCATTCCAGGCATTCCACCTCCCATTCCAGGCATTCCACCTCCCATTCCAGGCATTCCACCTCCCATTCCAGGCATTCCACCATTTCCTAACTGCTGCATCATTGTACGCATTCTAGTAAAGTTTTTGATTAATTTACTAATTTCAGTTTCTGAATATCCTGAACCTTTAGCTATACGATATCTACGACTTGGTGATTTTGCTAATAAATCTGGGTCTTTACGTTCTTCTAAAGTCATAGAACCAATCATAGCTTCAGTACGCTTGAGTTCATTTTCCCCTTTTTCAATGTCTTTTGTATTGATTTTATTTAATCCCGGAACCATTTTTAAAATATTACTAAATGAGCCCATACTTTTCATTAGACGTGTCTGTTTAAGAAAATCATTAAAGTCAAATTTTGCGTCTAGAATTTTGGACTGTAGCTGTTCCATGTCAGAAAAATCAATTTCTTCCTGAGCCTTTTCTACTAGTGTGAGGATATCTCCCATATTTAATATTCTAGAAGCCATCCGATCAGGATAAAAAGGTTGTAAAGCTTCTATTTTTTCACCGACACCAACAAACTTTATAGGTTGTCCTGAAACTTTTCTAACTGATAAAGCTGCTCCACCTCTGGTGTCGCCATCCATTTTAGTTAAAATTGTTCCTGTAATTTTAATTTTTTCATGAAAAGTTTGAGCAAGATTAGCCGCTTCTTGTCCTGTCATAGCATCTACGACTAATAAAGTATCATGAGGATTAATCCTCTCTTTTATCTGAGTCAACTCCAGCATCATCCCTTGATCAATCTGCAATCGTCCTGCTGTATCGATAATTACTACATCAGCTTCTATCTCTTTAGCTTTGTTAACACCCTGAAGAGCAATATTAACAGGATTTTCTTGATTGCCTAATTCAAAAACTGGAACCTCAATTTGTTGTCCTAATGTTTTTAATTGATCAATAGCTGCAGGACGATAGATATCTACAGCAACCATTAAACAACTTTGCTTTTGTTTTTTAAGATAATGAGCAAGTTTTGCTGTTGCAGTTGTTTTACCAGTTCCTTGCAATCCTACCATTAAGATAACTGTAGGATCACTTTCTGCTTTAGCTAGAGGAGAATTACTTTCTCCCATAACTTTTACTAATTCTTCATAAACAACTTTTATAAACTGCTGCCCAGGATTAACTCCTTGAATAACTTTTACACCAATTGCAGATTTTTCAATATCTGCAATAAAATCTTTGACTACCTGTAAATTAACATCCGCCTCTAAAAGAGCACGTCTAACCTCTTTTAAAGTTTCCTGTATATTTGCATGAGTTATTATGTTTTGACCACGTAATTTTTTCCAAGCTTCCTCTAAGCGATCAGTAAGAGCATCAAACATAATTTTTTTATTATCGTATTATAAATATTAATGATTATTGTTCTAAATTGTACTTTATCTTTTGTAAGAAAGCCGGAGAATTTTTCATGTCTAATATATCAAACTTATCTTTACTAGAAGATTTAAAAGAAGTTAGTTTAGATAATTTAACTCACTTGCCAGAAAAAACAGGTATTTATATGATGGCTAGTAGTTCTGGATACGTATACTATATAGGAAATTCCATCAATCTTAGACAGTATTTACTAAGTTATAATTTATCTGATCTGCATAAGTATGATATTCATAAGATCTATTATTTGCTCTGCAACCAAACAGAGCTAGAAGATATAGAAGCAGAATATACAATTTTTTATACACCTTCTTGGAATCAGAATAAAGATCAAATAAGCAATGACAAAATATCCAATTCTAAATGTTCATCATTTCAGGGAAAAATTGATAGATATTTAAAAATATCAAATCTAATCGAGAAATTAGAAGAAGAAAAAGAAATTTTAAAAGAAGATATTACAACTTATGCAAATAATTATAAACAAGAAAATGGAACAAGCTTAACTTATAAGAATGTTACCATTTCAACCAATCAACGTAAAACTTGGGAATATTCTAATATAGTAAAAGAATTAGAAACTAAAATAAAAAATCTAAAAAAAATAGAACAGAAAAATGGATTAGCTAAAGTCGTAAAACTTTCAGTTTACTCAACAATTAGAGGAAAATAATCATTATGATTAGTGAATGTTTTAACTACCAAAACCGCTTTTATTAACCATTCCAAATTTTGAAATATTTTATTATTTAATAAACAAATCAAAGTAATTACATTATGCTGATATATCAGAAATAATATAGTTAAGTTGAAAGCTATTTTAATAAAAAGTAAATACGGTAAATCAATAGTTATTGACACCATTACGTAATAAAGGAAAATTTAGAGCTTTTCTTTGTTCTAGATATAAGTTAGCAATTTCTTTAGCTAAAGAACGAATGCGTCCTATATATAAAGTTCTTTCTGCTACTGCAATCACTCCTCTAGCATCTAATAAATTAAATGAATGAGAACATTTAAGAACATAATCTAAGCTAGGAGCAATTAATTTTTGAGAAATTAATTCCTTGGCTTCTTTCTCGTACAAATTAAATAATTGAAACAATAAATCAGAATTAGATACTTCAAAATTATATATGCACTGTTCTATTTCGCTTTGTAGAAAGATATCTCCATAAGTGATACTTTTATTCCATTGAATATCAGTAATTACTTCTACTTTTTGTAAATACATTGCTAATCTTTCTAAACCATAAGTTATTTCTATGGGAGTTGGATAACAATCTTTCCCTCCGCATTGCTGAAAGTAAGTAAACTGAGTAACTTCCATTCCGTCAAGCCATACCTCCCAGCCTACACCCCAAGCACCCAAAGTAGGTGATTCCCAATTATCTTCTACAAAACGAATATCATGTTCCTCTGGCTTAATACCTAATGTTTTAAGGGATTCTAAGTAGATCTCTTGAATATTATCTAGCGATGGCTTAATCAATACTTGGTATTGAAAATAATATTGAAAACGATTAGGGTTTTTACCATAACGACCATCTGTAGGACGACGGCAGGGTTCTACATATGCTACTGACCATGGTTCTGGTCCAATAGCTTTAAGAAAAGTTCCAGGGTTCATAGTTCCTGCACCTTTTTCGATATCATAAGGCTGTAAAATTAGACAGCCGTGATTGCTCCAAAAATTATTTAATTTTATGATAATTTCCTGAAAATTAATTGACACTTTTTATTTTTTCTCTCTAAAATTTATAGTTCCTATTATATCTACCATATTTATTATATAAAATTTATTCTATTTTATATAATGAATAAAAGCGATGAACTAAATTATAAAATCTTACCATTTTAAACAAAAACTTTATGGGCGATAGTAAGCGTTAAAGTCATTTTTTCATTGACGATATCTTATGATTTCCATTGTCTATTGCTCAAAATATACTTAAAACAATACGATCATTTACAAATAATAATGTTAGAACATGATTGTAAATCATATTAACCTTTAATTTAGGTATAAATATTTCTGCTTATTTCTATTTGTAATAAATTTATTTAATGAATAATTTTATATCTCAGCTAAATTATATTAATACCATCACAACTTTAGCGTTTTGTTGGTAATTATTAGGAATTAGCTCAAGAAGTGTTAATTAAAAATATATTTCTACATAGTGATTTTTAACTAAATTAAAATATATTTTCTACATTTAAAAACATTGTTTTGATTATTCTCATGAAAAGAATTTTTTCTAGATTTATATATTTTTTTATTATCTTGGTTGTTTGTAACTGCCTTGTTTTTGCGCCTAATACTTACGCTTCTATTGAAAATCAAAAACTATTATTGGAATCTTGGGATTTACTAAATACATCTTATTTAGATGATACTTTCAACAACCAAAATTGGTATTTAGTGAAACAAGATTTAATGAAATATTCTCTAAATACACGAGAAGAGACATATAAAGTAATTGATGAAATGTTAATAACACCTGATGAACCTTTTACTCGCTTATTAAGGCCAGAGCAGTATCATAACCTAAAGATTGAAACTTCGGGAGAATTTTCAGGAATAGGTTTGCGACTCCAAATTAATCCTCAAACTGAAAAATTAGAAGTTGTTTCTCCTATTAAAAATTCTCCTGCAGAATTTGCCGGTATTAAAGAACATGATTTAATTTTAGAAATTGATGGTATCAGTACTACTAACTTAAATTTAGACCAAGCCGCTGAGAAAATGCGCGGACTAACTGGTACAAGAATAAACTTAACTATTTTTTCTTCTCAAAATAAAAAAGTATATCAAAATCAAATTATTCGTAAGCATATATCTCTAAGCCCTTTAATATCTAATATAGACAAAACTTCGTCTGATTCATTTGTTGGCTATATTCGTTTAAATAAATTTAGCTCAAATGCTGTTGAAGAAATGAAAACAACTATTAAAACGCTCGAAGAAGAAGGCGCTAAATCTTATATCTTAGATTTGAGAGATAACCCAGGAGGACTTTTTGAAAGTGGAATTAATATTGCTCGTCTATGGATGAATAAAGGAACGATAGTCTACACTATTAATCGTCAAGGTATTCAAAATAGTTTTAGTTCTTCAGGAAAACCGTTAACAAATTCTCCATTAGTTTTATTAGTAAATAAAGGTACTGCAAGTTCTAGTGAAATTTTAGCAGGAGCTTTGCAAGATAGTAGAAGAGCAATATTATTTGGTGAAACAACGTTTGGGAAAGGCTTAATTCAATCTTTATTTGAATTATCTAATAATTGCGGTTTAGCTGTTACTGTAGCCAAATATGAGACTCCTAATCATAAGGATATCCATAAATTAGGTATTCAACCAGATAAAATTATTTTACAAGAAACACTTGCTTATGATGAGATTGGGACAATAAAAGACATACAGTATCAAGAAGCAATTAAATTTTTAAGAGAAAAATAACTCACTGAAAAAATATAGATTATCTTGTTATCCTATAAAAATATAGAAATTATTGTACAAATCTAATAGATAAATAATTTACATATTTAGTATAATTAGCCATGGTACGAAAGTTGATTAACTTATCAATACAAATAGATAAGTTACTAAAATAATTCTATTATGAATCAAAAACGTCCTATTGCTATTGACTTATTCGCTGGTGTGGGAGGTATGACACTTGGTTTCGAGCAGGCTGGATTCGATGTTTTAGGATCCGTAGAAATTGACCCTATTCATTGTGCTGCTCATCATTATAATTTCCCATTCTGGACAACTATATGTTCTGATATCTCTATAATTAATGCTAAAACTATTAGAAATTTATCTTGTATTGGGAATCGAGAAATTGATGTTGTTTTCGGTGGCCCACCTTGTCAAGGTTTTTCTTTAATAGGCAAACGAAATCCAAAAGATAATCGTAATAATTTAATTAAACACTTCATTCGCTTAGTTATAGAACTACAGCCCAAGTATTTTGTTATTGAAAATGTTCCTGGGATGGCCACAAAAAATAATCAAGCATTCTTAGAAGAAATATTTGATGAGTTTATTGCAAATAATTATAGAATTGAAACAAATTATAAAATCTTAAATGCTGCTAATTATGGAGTTCCACAGATAAGAAAAAGACTATTTATTATGGGAGGGAAATCAGATTTACCACTTCCTGATTATCCTCAATTTCTAACAAACTATAACCAAGAAATAAACTCAACTATTCCTTTTACCCCAACAGTTAGTCAAGCTATAAATGATCTACCTGAGGTTAATCATTATCCAGAATTGAGTTATAAAGATTCGATGAAAGTTAATTCTAGTAAACTTAACGACTATGTTAAGGGTCTTCTTGATTCAAATGATAATTTTTCTTATAAAAGAATATATGATAAGAATCTTTTAACGTCTAGTTTTAGAACAAAGCACACAACAAAATTGATTGAGAGATTTAACAAAACTCCTCAAGGTAAAAAAGAACCTATTAGTCGATTTTTTAAACTGCATCCAGAAGGTTTGTGTAATACCTTAAGAGCAGGAACACCTAGTAATAGAGGATCTTATACATCTCCTCGTCCTATTCATCCTTTTACTCCTAGGTGTATCACTGTAAGAGAAGCTGCAAGATTACATTCTTATCCCGATTGGTTCAGGTTTCATGTCACCAAATGGCATGGATTTCGACAAGTTGGCAATTCAGTACCACCTTTATTGGCAAAAGCTATCGCGAAAGAAATCCTTAAAATGTTAGATATATCACCTATTAAACCAATTATTGAATATAAATTAGAAAATGAAGAAAATTTGAGTTTTAATACCTCACAAGCAGCAACTTATTACAATATCAGTACTGATGTAATTGGAAAGAGAATAAGAAAGAAACAAATTATCTAATCAACATAAAATTAAATATAAATAATATCGTGATTATTTTCTAACCTAAATAATAGGAACAAATAAATTTTTAATGACTTATAACCTATGAGGTGCAACAAAAATCATTTAATAACTGTAGACAATAGAGTATATATGATTAAGTTTAAATAAATATCTATTATTTTATTTAAGCTAATTTTTATATCCAGTTATAATTGAATACTTTTTTCAAATTATAAGTTATATTCACATTATGTCTCAAAATATGGATAAATTTTCTATATAAAATAGAGTTATACTTTTTTGATAATTGCAAAAATGTTTACTGGCTTAATTGAAAATCTTGGTGTTATAGATTCTTTTGAATCTGATCGTTTTACTCTCTCGGTTTTAAACACCTCTACTACAAGCATTTTATCAACTGCATCGGTAGGCGATAGTATAGCTGTAGACGGTGTATGTTTGACAGTAGAAAGTTTTACAGATAACAGTTTTACAGTCACCGTTTCTCCTGAAACTCTACAAAGGACTACTTTGTCCGAAAAAATAAAAACTACTAATTACGTTAATTTAGAATCTTCATTATGCGTAGGTAGTAAGCTAGGTGGTCACTTTGTTACGGGTCATGTGGATGGAATTGGCTCGCTGGTAAATTATATCTCTACTAACAAAGCTTGGGAAATGACTTTTGCAGCTCCATCTTCAAAAATTCAGGAATGGTCTAATTTTATTGAACCATATTTAATTACAAAAGGAAGTATCGCTGTTAACGGCATTAGCCTAACTATAGCTGAATGTGATGTATCAGGAAATTGGTTTAAAGTTTCAGTAATTCCTCATACCTATGCTTATACCAATCTTCATTATTTAAGACCTGGTGATTTAGTAAATATTGAAGGAGATATTCTAGGTAAATATGTAGAGAAATTTTTAAGTAGTACTTTAAAATCTACAAAGGATAGGCAATCCAATATCAACTCGGATTTTTTGGCGGAACAAGGATATCAATAATTTTTTGCTATTAATATTATAAGAACTGTTTTTTAAAACAATAGATATCTAAAAAAGCAACTTGATACTATCTTTATACTTTAACTTGACACTTGTATTAAGAATTGTGTAGTTTTATTGATGTAGGATATCTTTGTTGATGTCTTATGATTCCTTGAAAGATGATTATGTTTAAAAAAGCTAAAAATGTAATTTTTTCTAAGACAAAGTTTTCCATCCTAAAAATTAGCATGAGGTAGTACGAAGAAATGTTAGTTACTTCTTTAATTGCTCTGGGTATTGCTTCTATGTCTGCTTTTTTGAGCTTCAGTTTAAAAGAAGATATAGTTAAAGTTTCTATGGGATGTCTTGCATTGCTATCATTGTTTATAACTCTTATCCTTGCTCCATGGATATTAAAATTGAGTCTTGTCGCAGTACCCCTATTTTCTGACAAATTTAAAAAGATATTATAAAAAAGTAATTAAAATTTTTCTAAAAACGATAAGAAAGATTGCGAATAATGTCAAACTTTAATCTCTTTAAAGCATCAGTTTCTCCATAAATATTTAAAGTAATACTTGGTTCATCACCTACAGCTTCAACAGAATGAATGGCATTAGTCGTAAAACTGATGATATCTCCAGCCTTAAAGATTTTTTCTTCAGTTTTTTCTATCTTATGGGGATAGTCTGGAGTTGGAGAAGACTTCCATAAAATATTTTTCTGCATCCCTTGTAATGTTGCCACGACTCCCCAAGTTCCATGATTGTGAATAAATGTACTACTACCAGGAAGCATTATTTCCCTTTGAAGAGTGTATGGATAACCTGGTTCATCATATAGTGTCGATATATCTATTTCTTTATCACTAATGGGTATATTATTACTAATCCAATGAGTATTAACTATTAATTTTCTAGTCAAATGTCTTAATTTTAAAAGATATTCATCTTCAGTTTCTTTTTCCCTATTAGCAACACTTATTATGTCATCTAATTCCATTAAAAATTGATATAGTCGATAAGGACAAGATGAGTTTAATAAATCCCAATCTCGAGGTGAGTTAAATAATATACATTTACCACTATTTTTCACTAACCAATCTTGTTTCGTCATATATACAAATTACCAATAATGAATTTTATTGTTATAAAGAATTTGAATAATTTAAAATGTGCAAAAAAATAATTAATTGCTTTGTAACTTAATTACATATTAGTTTTAATCTCAACAATCATATACAAAATAGAAGTAATTAATGCTTAATAGATTAATATAGTTTCACTATACTAAAAGTTAGAGAAGAAATACTTGTAATTTTTAAAATAGACCATAACGCTATTTAAGATCTCAATACAACTTAAGTAAACAATAATTCTATAGTCTACTATTTACAAAAACTAATCAATAATTTTTTGTTTTAAAATTAATCAGGAGTAAAGTTCGTCTTTCATGGTTTGATAATTTTTAATTAATCATATTCCTAACCGTTGCGATTAAGTTTATTTAGCTTCCATCCAATTAATTCCAGAATTTATTTCTACCAATAATGGGATAGTCAATTTTACAGAATTTTCCATGATTTGCTTTATCTCACTCTGTAATTCTTCTAGCTCTTCAAGAGGTATCTCGAATACTAATTCATCATGGACTTGCAATAATAATTTAGCTTGATAATTTCTTAAAAGTTTTTCTATTTTAATCATTGCAACTTTTATTATATCAGCGCTTGAGCCTTGTATTGGAGCATTAGCAGCAGATCTTAATAGCTGGGAATCACTATAACTATATTTTAGTTCATCTAAATTAATCTCATCAGGATTACATCCATATAGATTACGTAAACTATCGCTATAAAAGTTAAAATAACGTCTTCTTCCTAGTATTGTCGTGACATAACCCTTTGTAATAGCTTCTATTTTCAAATTTTCTAGAAATTGAAATACTTTTTTGTAGCGTTGATGATACTTTTTGATAAAATCTTTTCCTTTAGTTGGTGTTACTCCTGCTTCCCTTGCAAATCTTTGTGAACCCATTCCATAAATAACACCAAAATTAATAGTTTTCCCTAGATTTCTTTCTTCTATCGTAATTTCTTCTTTATCAAATAATAACTGTGCTGAAAGAGTGTGAATATCTTGACAATCACAATAGGCTTTTACAAGTAGAGGTTCCTGGCTTAAATGAGCTAAAATTCTTAATTCAATTTGCGAATAATCTGCTGAAACTAGTAACCATTTCTTGGGAGAAATAAATGCTTTTCTAATTTTACGAGATAATTCGGTCCTAATTGGGATATTTTGTAAGTTTGGCTTAGAAGAAGATAATCTTCCAGTAGAAGTAACGGATTGATTGAAACTAGTATGTATACGATGTGTCTGATTACTAACTAATGTAGGTAAATTATCAATATAAGTTGATTGTAATTTAGATAAAGTTCTATATTTCAAAAGGTAATCAATAATTGGATGATCACCTTTTAATTTCTCTAAGATTGCATGATTAGTAGAATATCCAGTTGTTATTTTTTTAGATTTTTTAGTACTTAGTTGAAGGTTTTCAAATAAAATCTTACTTAATTGTTTAGGTGATTCTAAGTTAAATTTTTCTTTAGCTTCTTCATAAATTTTTTCTTCAAGACATAATAAATTAACTTTATTTTGTTCAGATAAATTATTCAAATATTCTATATCAATTAGAATACCTTGGTTTTCCATTTTTGATAAAACCTTTTCCAAAGATTGTTCTACTTCTAAGAATAATTTCTCTAAAATTGGGATTTCTGCAAGTCTTTTTTTTAATGGCTTAACTAACAAAAAAGTACTATAAGCATCCATACCACAATAATTAGCGACTTGTGTAATATCTAAATCAGCAATAGTTTGTTGTTTATTAATTTTTAGCTCTAAATAATCTTGAGAAGAAATATTTGTCAAATATTGTTTACATAAACTACTTAGCTTATGGCTTTTATCAGGGTTGATAACATAGCTAGCTAGCATTGTATCAAAGACAACTCCATTTAATTGAATACCTTGATTAAGCAAAACGAGACGATCAAATTTTGCGTTTTGAAAAACTTTGGGGTAACACTTGTTTTCGAGAATTGGTCGTAACTTTTCTAAAACCTTTTCTTTACTTAATTGTTCACCTTCTTTGTGTTCTATAGGTATATATGCAATATTATTAACCTCTTCTCCCCAACAACAGCTAATTCCTACCAATTTAGCTGTTTGGGGATTTAAACCTGTTGTTTCTGTATCCCAAGCAATTGGATAATTAATGTCTTGATATTCTGTAAGTATATTAATTAATTTATCTAATTGAAGTATGTCGTTAATAATTAAAGGCTTAATGCATATCTCTTTATTATTTTTATTAGTTTGTTGTTCATTAATTGCTTCTTCTACTTTTTGCAATGATTGATGAGGAATTTCTCCACCTAAATTTTTCTGTAATTGATTAATATTTTCCCTAAATTTTTTTAGTTCTAATTTTTCGAAAATATTTTGTGCTGTGGCTTGATCAAAACCTACTAATTTAAACTCATCTATATTAAAAACTAATGGACAATTAGTAATAATTTTGGCTAAATAGCGAGAATGCTCTGCTTCGGATTTACCTTCTTTAAGTTTTTTTTGATTTGCACCTTTTATATGTTCAATATTCTCATAAATACTTTCTATTGTTTTATACTCAGTTAATAGCTTAACTGCTGTTTTTTCGCCAATACCTTTAACACCAGGGATATTATCTGATTTATCACCACATAACGCTTTGTAGTCAACGACTTGAAATGACGCTATTCCTAATCTTTCTATTACTGTCTTAGAAATTATTTCTGTATATCCTTTCTCTGAAGAAGAGTTGACTCCACTTCTTCCCAAATAAAGAACACTGATATTTTGTTCATCACTAATTAGTTGAAAAGTATCTTTATCACCACTAAGAATTTTGACACGATAGCCTTTATTACTTGCTTCTGTAGCTAATGTGCCTAATATATCGTCTGCTTCATATCCAGGCATAGTAATAGTAAATAAATTTAGTATCTCTAATACTTTTTGCAAATTCTTAATATCAACAATAAAATTTTCTGGAGTTTCTGGCCGACCTGCTTTATAGCTGACATCAAACTTATGACGAAACGTCTTCTCCTTACTATCGAAAGCAATAGCTACATACTTAGGCTTTTCTACTTTGATAACTTGCATTAAAGAATTTAAAAATCCAAAACAAATACTAGTCGGGATTCCTGTAGAAGTTTTTAATAGTCCTCTCCTAGAATTTAAAAAAGCATAATAAGCTCTGAATGCTAAAGAATGACCATCAATTAGAATTAGAAGAGGTAAATCTTTCTGATTTGTCATAATAAAATTGTTAGGATTTATACATTAAGCTATTGTAGGCACAGATTTTTATATAACTCATCTTTGACCTTTTACAATATTTAAGATTATAAGAGATTACAACAATTTAAAGTTACTTAATATAAATTATTTTTTTATCCCTTATTTTTTTAAACCATTCTTGTAAATGCTGTTGACAATCTTGTTTCAAGATGCCAGAAATTACAGGTAAACGATGATTAGAAGCATTTGAATCAGGTAAATTCAGTACTGTACGAATAGCTCCTGTCTTAGGATCATCTATCCCGTAAACTAACAATCCTATTCGAGAATGTATGATAGCTCCAGTGCACATTATACAAGGCTCTAGCGTAACGTAAAGAACACACTTTTCTAAATAGCAAGATTGTAATTTTTGACTAGCTTGACGAATAGCAACAATCTCTGCATGGCCTGTAGGGTCGTTATTTCTCTTTTTACAATTATGTCCTTGAGCAATTAAATTTCCGTAATTGTCAACAATCACAGCTCCTACAGGAACATCTTCTAAATTTTCTGCTTTTTGAGCTAAGCTTAATGCTTTTTTCATCCATTGATGATGAATCTTAAAATTATTTTCCATTCCTAATAGACTTTATATTTTAAAACTAAAATAACAATTATAAAAAACTTTTACGAAATAAATGATTTATTATCGTGAAATTGTGTATCTAGAAGATAACAAGCATATAGAATTTTTTTAAATTTAAATAACTTTCATCTTAGTTTGCGCATATAAGGTATTAAGCATACTTCAAAAAAAATATGTTTATCATTAAATACATGACATTAATACTACCCTTAACATGATAATCAAATCATTTCCCTGAGTACTATGAAAATGGTATTCTATAAAAATGACGAAAATAAGATTAAATATTTTCACTTAGTCATTTGTAAGCTAACTCCAAAAAGAGGATAAGCAAACATGGTAGCTACAAAGAAACAATTGAAAGCTGGTAAAGTAACACAAATTATTGGCCCTGTAATTGATGCTGAATTTCCTAGCGGTAAATTACCTCGTATTTATAATTCACTGACAGTAGAAGGAAAAAATTCTGCTGGAGAAACTATAAAAATTACATGTGAAGTACAACAGCTACTTGGAGACAATCAGGTCCGAGCTGTTTCTATGAGCGGTACAGATGGATTAATCAGAGGAATGAGCGTTACTGATTCAGGGTCGCCCATTAGTGTTCCTGTAGGAAAAGAAACATTAGGTCGTATTTTCAATGTTTTAGGCGAACCTGTAGATCAAAGAGGTGAAGTTGGAAACAAAGAATTCTCTCCTATTCATCGTCCTGCTCCAAAACTAACTGATTTAGAAACCAAGCCTCAAGTTTTTGAAACTGGTATTAAAGTAATTGATTTGCTCACTCCTTATCGACAAGGTGGCAAGATTGGTCTATTCGGCGGAGCAGGCGTTGGAAAAACCGTTATTATGATGGAATTAATTAATAATATCGCAACTCAACATGGTGGCGTATCTGTGTTCGCAGGTGTTGGAGAACGTACACGTGAGGGTAATGATCTATACAATGAGATGATGGAATCAGGTGTTATTAATTCTGAGAATTTAAATGATTCTAAAATTGCCTTGGTTTATGGGCAAATGAATGAACCACCTGGAGCTAGAATGCGTGTGGCTTTATCTGCTTTAACGATGGCAGAATACTTCCGTGATGTAAATAAGCAAGATGTATTATTATTTGTTGACAATATTTTCCGCTTCGTTCAAGCAGGTGCTGAAGTATCGGCATTGCTAGGAAGGATGCCTTCTGCAGTTGGTTACCAGCCTACGTTAGGAACAGATGTTGGAGACTTACAAGAGAGAATTACTTCAACAAAAGAAGGTTCTATTACTTCTATTCAAGCTGTTTATGTTCCAGCAGATGATTTAACAGATCCTGCACCTGCAACAACTTTTGCTCACTTGGATGGAACTACTGTGCTATCACGTGCTTTAGCTTCCAAAGGCATTTATCCAGCAGTTGATCCATTGGATTCTACTAGCACAATGTTGCAACCAAATATTGTTGGTCAAGAACACTACGATACAGCCCGAGCTGTACAATCTACTTTACAGAGATATAAAGAGCTACAAGATATTATTGCTATTCTTGGTTTAGATGAATTATCTGAAGATGACCGTCGGACCGTAGATAGAGCAAGAAAAATAGAACGTTTCTTGTCTCAACCTTTCTTTGTAGCAGAAGTTTTTACAGGTTCTCCTGGTAAATATGTATCTTTAAGCGATACTATTAAAGGCTTTCAAATGATTCTTGGCGGAGAGTTAGATAGTCTTCCTGAACAAGCATTTTACTTGGTAGGAGATATTAACGAAGCAAAAGAAAAAGCTGCAACACTTCAAGAGTAAGTAGTTAAACATTCTTTAATCTTCTATTCTCTAAATTTGTATCAGGGCGAATAACTATTCGCCCTTCTAACAACTGATAATTAATAATTAATATGGTACTAACAGTTCGTGTAATCACCCCAGATAAGACCGTTTGGGACAATACTGTTCAAGAAGTTGTTTTACCAAGTATTTCAGGACAGTTGGGAATTTTAAGTGGACATGCACCTCTTTTAACTGCTCTTGATACTGGAGTAATGCGTATTAGAACAGATAAGGAATGGCAAAACGTAGCAGTAATGGGAGGTTTTGCAGAAGTCGAACAAGATGAAGTAAAGGTTTTGGTAAACTTTGCTGAGATAGGAAATTCTATTGACAAAGAAGAAGCAAAGCAAGAGTACAACATCGCTCAAGCTAAACTAGAAGAAGCCAATAAAGGAAATGAAAGTTTAGAGAAAATTAAAGCTTCTAATGCATTCAAACGTGCGAAAGCTCGTTTAAATGCTGCTGGAATAGTATCTTAAATCAAGATCTCTATATCCATACATAAAACGTAGCCCCTCGAAGGTTAGAAAATAACTAGAAATCGTTTTCTAACCTTCGAGGGGCTACGTTTTATGTATGGATATGGAAAAATACTTTTGTTAAAGATGTAAGAAAAGAAAAGGTCCAGAACGTCTTGCCATGTTTCGACTTCAGGGACCTTTTCAAGTCACTCTTACTCCTTACACACTAATATACCATATCATCTTGGTAGCAATAAGTGACATGCAATATGACATTTTTTAAATTGTCACACTATCAAGCTTTATTTAAAAACTAAAAGATCTCAAAGTTTTAATAAAAAATCTTTGAGATCTATAAGGTCAATTTAACTTTTAATAAATTAATGCCATGCTATTACTGGTCAGAAAAATTATCATATTTTTACAATTATTTTGAAGGTTAAATATAATAATTTTATTTTGTAACTTCAATTTTTACATAATTGTATAGTTAAAACAGAACTATAAACTACTTATTATTTTGTTCTATTTCAGATTTCAAACAATCCAAAACTTTGGCTAAAACGGATGCTGTATAGCCACGAGTTGCCTTACCTTCTAAATCAGAGGTAACTTCTTTTTCATTTTTAGCAGTAACCATATTGCAATATTTTGATTTTTGTTTTATTGAAGATATAGCTGAGCTATCCGAAGTAGCCTGATTACTATTTTGGGTATCTTTCGAAATATTTAATTCTTTTCTTAGATAGACAACCACACGTTGCATAGCATTAATTAATTCTGAACGGTTAACCGATTTATTTGTCTGCAATACGTTGTTGGTATTCCCTGTATTTAAAAAATTTGAGTAGGCCCACTTCATCTTACTTGTATCTTGATAAGAGTTTTCTGAGGACATGATGTTACTGTTATCACTACCTTGGGTTGTTTCTGAACCTATCTTCTGAACAGCATTGATTACGTTAACCGCCATAGAAATTAATTGGCCTTGATTAATAGATTGATTTGGACGAAAGGTATTATCCTTAAATCCCGACATTAAGCCTACATCAACTACTTGAGAAATTTCATTCTCATATTTCTCACCTTGAATATCTATTAAATTATTTTGAGAGCTGTTCTTAGCTATAGATGCAGTAGAGAAATTAGATTGTGTAGAATTATTTTGTCCCTTGTTAATAGCTACCTGAGAACCACTAAGATAAAAATGTCCTAGTACCTTATTTTGGTAAGTTCGTTTTGTAAATTGCCAACCTGAATATAGATTAATTTTCATAAACCCAGAAGCTAATCCCTGAGTGGTGCCTAAAACTATTTCACTATAATTATTACTTCTAGGAGTTCCTACTAATTGCAGTTCTCCATTACGATTAACTATACGTAATAAATAATCTAATCCTAAATCATTACCATCAAGACGTATTGAATAACCATTACTATCTGTAGAGCGTCGACAGATACCAGTAAAATCAAAATTAATTAACAAAGGATCAATTAAAACTGGATTTTGCCCCTGTTCTTTCCAACAATTTCTTTTCCCCTCTATTTGTTCAATTACTAATAAATCATATTTACCTTGACCATAAGGTCTGGCAATGGCAATAACTTTGTTTTGGTCGACAGTAGTCTCGCTAAAAGTATAGGCTTTAGCAACTAAGCTTGAAAAAAAACAGTTATTAAAAGCAATAGCTACAATGGCAGTTAATCGTAATGGTAAAGTAGATATCTTCATGATCTAAGCTATAAATTTATGTTTAAAGACTGACAAGATAGAGTTATTTTATTACGCTACCAAGTTTTTTAATCTTAGGGAAAAGACAGGACATATGAAAATGGAGTTCCTTATTTCTTATTAGTGCTTTACATAAATGTAATAAAAGTTAATACTATAATACTTATTAGTCATAATATATGAGGTCGATATTTAGATGATACACTATCCTAAATGTGATAACTCATTAATACGTTTATCTCAATCTCAACTAAATTTATTAGAAACTTGTCCTCCTCAGTTTAAGAAAATATATCTAGATCATTTAAACTTTCCTGTAAGCTTAGAATCGCAAAGAAGTCTAAATTGGGGGAATCAATTCCATCAGTTAATGCAGCAGCATTTCATGGGTCTCTCAATTGATGCTGTATTGGCTCAATACTCCAATTTAAGTGAAGTAATAAAAGTCTTATTCAAATGTATTGTTGAAAAACATATTCTAAATTCCCAATTTTGGACAGAAGCAGAACATTACATAACTTTTAAAAAAGATAATTATTTATTAACAGCCATATATGACTTGTTAATTGTGAAAAATAACCAAGTACAAATTTTAGATTGGAAAACATATTTAAAGCCTAATGATAAAAAACAGCTAGAAAGTGATTGGCAGACTAGATTATATTTATATTTATTAGCAGAAACATCAACTTATTCACCAGAAAATATTTCAATGACATATTGGTTCATAAAAGATAAGTATAAGCCTCAATATTTAAGCTTCCAATACAGCCAAAACCAGCACCAGCAAACTAAATCGGACTTAAGCAAATTGTTAAACTACCTTAACTACAACCTATATGATATTAACCAAGATAATAATAACTTTGGTCATCATAAAAACTGTAAAGATAAATGCCCGTATCATGACTATTTATGTCTGAAAAAAACTTCTGAACTAACTTTTATGACAGAATAATAATTCATATTAATGATACAAAGAATTATATTTACACTAATTTTCTTAGAATAAACGATCAAACTATTAATATATATTGATAATGAGACTTTTTATTGATGTCAATAATACAAAAAAATAAGAGATTTTTAGAAGAACTATAAAACTAAAAGGACAAAATTACTATAAATGTTAGTATCGCTGTAAATATTGTGATAAGTTTTAATTATTGCTCAATCAAAATTGATTAACTAAGCTATTTAGATATTATTAAATTAAGTATCATTGATGAATTAGAAGATAAAGATATAAAAATATATCCAATCTATAAATTATATGGTTAAGTATGTCTTTATTTTCGTAGTAGTATTGTTTATCTGAACTTCACTAATTTTATTTATATAATTTTGCTTAGATTGCAAAAAACGCAGAAAAATGAAGTATTTTAGAATATTTACTTCAAGATTTTCACCATTAACGATAGATTTTGTCGTTATTTATAAAAAATCAAATCAACTATATAGTGAGTTAAGTGTTATGCCTCTATCAATTCAATGTCAAAAAAGACCTCTAAATACTAAACCTAATGCTCTTCGTCGTGAAGGACTACTTCCTACAACTTTGTATGGACATAATGGTACTGAATCAATGCAATTAGTTGTTGATAAGAAAGAAGCTGCATTAATGCTTAGAGATGTCAAAGTCAATGAAACGATAATCAATGTCGATATTCCCGATCTCTCCTGGAAGGGTGAAGTTATACTTAAAGAAATTCAAGCTCATCCTTGGAAAAGAAGTCTCATACATCTCAGCTTCTGTTATGTTCTCCCAAATAAATAAATATTTTGGTAAAGAATTAGGGATTAATTTTATTGATACTCTAATTCTTTATTAAACAAAAAATTAGCATTAAGATCTTTATTTAATCGATTTCTAAATTGTCCTGTTACCAGAAATATCTGATTTTTAAAGGTTCTTAAAATCATTACCAATTCAGTTACTTTAACAAAATATTCTATCAAGATAACTCCAATAGCTTCACTGTTAATCTTTTAGAACTATTTGCTATCTAGAAGTACATAATAATCTCATCATTAATCTAGTGTTTCAAAATTAACTCCATACAAAAATTAACGAATATTTATTACAGTTTTTTACTAATCTGAGGAATAGGGGATAACTTAATGATAGGATTCCCTAAAACACTTTTTAAGGAAAACAAAGTACCATGGCAGAAAAGCTTAAAGGAAAGCTTCCTATTTTTGGAGGTAGTACAGGTGGTTTACTTTCTAGCGCATATCTTGAAGAAAAATATGCTATTACTTGGAGTAGCGGAACAGAACAGGTTTTTGAAATGCCTACTGGTGGAGCAGCAATTATGAATGTAGGAGCAAATCTTTTACATCTTGCAACCAAAGAACAATGTCTAGCCTTAGGAAAACAGTTGCAAACAAAATTTGAGCCTATAATTGAGAGCTACAAAGTTTACCGCGTTTTTCCTGATGGTAATGCTCAGCTTCTTTACCCTATTGATGGAGTCGCTTCTGAAGTAGCAAAAGAAGGACGTTCTTATGCTGGTAAAGTAGATAGAAAAATCGGGGCTAATCCTGAACCTGTCACTTTAAAATTTTCAGATAAAGCTCCTTATGAAGTTTAAATAATCTAGTTATAGGGTATTGGTTTTTCGAGATCAATACTCTATCTTGTGTCAGACATTAGACTAAATAATTGTTTATCAGTATTAAAATAAGATTGAACTAGTCTCAATTCAATCTTTGTTTTAGATCAATATTTTTACTGTATTCAAACCATAGAGAAAAAGTTTCTTACTCCTAAAAAATATCAGTAAAATCATATAGCTATTTTATATTTTAGACCTTAATATAGATAATTGACTTGTCGAATAATACATTCTTGTCTGGTTATAAAAACTTGTTTCTACTAATATTGACAAAAGTCTTATATTTCTTTCCTGTATATGCCTTGCTTTAATGTACACAAGATTCTTTAATAATGGTTGTTATTGTATGCAGTAACTAAAAGTAGTAAAAAATATAATCTATGTATAAGTTATGTCTTAAAATGCTAACTTTTAAGATATTAGACTATTTTATTTTTTATTAAATGCAAGCATGTTGATGCTATAAACTTTCAATTTTCAGATTTTATTTTAAAACATCTTGTCTTAAATTTTAAGTAAGGTATTATAAATTCTTTTGTAATTCCACCTTAATATTTAAGTTAAACTTAATTATTTAAGTAAGATTATTACTAAGTGTATAAAAGTGGAACTTAAACAGGTCATTATTGCTCACAAAGCAGGAGATAATCACAGTAAAGCTTGGGCCCAAACCTGCGCAAAGCAATTAGAAGCTCTTAAGTGTAAAGTTTTAATGGGTCCCAGTGGTTATAAAGACAACCCTTATCCAGTCTTCCTCTCCTCCGTTTCAGAAAAAATCGATCTTGCTATAATATTAGGCGGGGATGGTACAGTTTTAGCTGCAGCGAGACAATTAGCTCCAGAAGGCATACCTATATTGGCAATAAATATAGGTGGGAATTTGGGATTTTTAACTGAACCTTTTGAGTTGTTTAAAAATACAGAACAAGTTTGGCATCGTCTTCAAAGCGATCGCTATGCAATGTTACAGCGTATGATGCTAGAAGCTCGAATTTTTGAAGGTGATCGCTATGCTCCTAGAATAAATAGTCAACGTTTTTATTGTCTTAATGAAATGTGTATTAAGCCTGCAAGTATTGATAGGATGCCTACTGCTACATTAGAGATAGAAGTAGATGGAGAAATTGTGGATCAATATCAAGGAGATGGTTTATTAGTAGCTACTCCAACTGGATCTACATGCTATACGGCCTCAGCCAATGGTCCTATTATTCATCCTGGAATTGATGCTATTGCAGTCACACCTATTTGTCCTTTAAGTCTATCGAGTCGTCCTATTATAATTCCTCCTGGCTCAGTAGTAGATATATGGCCTCTAGAAGATTATGAGTTACATACTAAATTATGGACTGATGCTTCCTTAGCTACCTCAATTTGGCCAGGCCAGTGGATTTCAGTTAGAATGGCAAATTTTATGGCTAAATTTATTGTGCTTAGAGAAAATTACTCTTTCTATCAAACTCTCAGAGATAAATTACAGTGGGCAGGAACAAGAATCCATTTTGATAATAATCACCGAGGTAATTAAAAAATTAATAACTTTTGGGAATATCATTAGATACTAAAAAAATCTGGTTCAATAACTATAATTTCAAAACTTTTATAAGAACAAATTGTATAAAAATCTAGACAAATTTAATCAGGTAATATTTACGCTCATATTCGATAGTTTTAAAAAATAAACTGTAGCTAAAAAATATTTTATCAAGTTATTAAATTATTTATGTTTATAAGTATTTATATGCTGTGTAAAAAGTATTTTTTAATTTTTCTAATTGTTTTCGAAATTTGATTTTTACCAATAGTAAAAATCTCTATGTAGACTACTTATTGATTTTTACGAAAAATAAAACTTTGATATATAATTACCTTACTATTTGATAAAAAAACAAGAATTTACATTCTATGTCTATTGAAAAACTTTTTTTAAATAAAATTAGAATTTGGATAATTTTAGGAGTGATATGGTTAGGAAGTAATTTTTTTGATCGTTTGTGGCTAGTTTTAGATAAATCTATACCTGCTTGGGATCAAAGTAACCATTTGAATAAATCTTTAGAATATTTCCATATTTTAACTTCTCCAGAATTCTTGAATTCAGAGTGGTGGCATAATTTCTGGAAAATATCAACGAAATATCCCCCTTTAACATATATCATTGGTGCTCTTCCTCAAAAAATATTCGGCTTAGGAAACGATCAAGCTCTTTTATCTAATTTTTTATATAGTTTTATATTAATATTATCAATTTATAGTATTGGTAAAGTATTATTTAATCCAAAAGTTGGGTTGTGGAGTGCTGGTTTATCTGTTATATTTCCGCGTTTATATGAAAATCGGTTGCAATTTTTAATAGATACTCCTTTAGTAACTTTCACAATAGCTTCTTTTTGCTGTCTAACTATGTGGAAATATGAAAATAATAGATCAAAGAAATGGTTGTGGTCATTCGTCTTTGGGATATTTTGGGGACTTGCTTTGCTTACCAAGCAAAGTACCATGTTTTTTCTCACGGTACCTTTACTTTGGTTGTTTATTAGTTATTTGTGGCAACAAAAATGGGAAAGGATAGTACAATTAATTTTTAGTTTTTTCACCTCTAGTCTTCTATGGTTTCCTTGGTATAGTACTAATTGGATCTATTTGTTTAGTACTATTCGTAACTCTAATGATATCCCTGCCACTTATGAAGGTGACCCACCATTAAATACTTTAGATGCATGGACTTTCTATTGGCATGATCTACCATCAGCTATAGGATTTATTACACTTTTAATTCCTTTGGTAGGACTGTTTTTATATTTATTAGAACGTTTTTTAAAACCTAAACATAATGTAAGCAATAAGAAATATATAGAATCATTTCAATGGCTAGGAGTTTACTTTTTTGGTTCGTACTTGATTTGCTCTGCTATTTTTAACAAAGATAGCAGATACATAATGCCTTACTTACCAATCCTAGCTATATTTTTAGGCTATTGCTTAAATTTATGGAAAGAGAAATGGAGATTTGCTAAATGGATAACTTTAGTTTCAGGTATTTTATTCATGACAGTAAATCTATTTCCTGTTCCTGGCATTCAGGCACTATCATATATAAATTCTAAAACTACATTTCATCCTTATATAGGAGAAACAATACCTATTGAATCTATTGTAAAAACAGCTCAAGAAACGACACCAAATAAAATTATTAATTTAGGAGTTATCGCCAATACTGACACTATCAATCACAATAATATTAATTATTATGGACAATTACTAGGGTCTCAAGTTTATGGAAGAGAATTAGGAAATAAGATTAAGTATCTTGAACAAGATAAAAAATCTTTTGAGTGGTTTCTTACTAAGACGGGTGACAAGGGATTTACTAGAGATCATCAATTAAATTTTGCTAAACAATTAGATATTGATCCTCAATTTAAAGTTATAAAAACTTGGAATATGCCCGATCACTCACTAGTAAAATTGTACCATCGCAAAGAAGAATCTATTAAAGTTAGTGAACTGAATAAGTCTATTAATAAAGTTATCTTAAATAAAATAAATATTCCTAATGTAGTTTCTTCAAAATTTCCGATACCTATTAGGTATGAGTGGTTAGGTAACTGGAAGGATTTACAACAAGGTATAGTTCTATTGTCTTGGCACAATAAAAACTTGAATAGTGATAAAATAGCTTGGATTCATGATCATGGAATTGGGCAAGGAACGTTATGGAACAATAATCAAGGGAAAACAGGATTTAAAGTTATAGAAAATATAGCAATGCTCCCCATTAAAGATGTAGAGAATGGAGAGTATACTCTTAAAGGAACTTATTATAATCGTGTTACTCATGAAAGTTATCCAATTAATACTCCTAATGTAACTTTAACTATCAAAAATAGTTCCGAATCTATTCCATCACCTGAATTAGATTTAAGTACTCAACTGAGATATGCTTCCACTAACTTAGCTCAGGGAGTATCTGGATTAGACATGATTTTTAGTAAAGTTAGTCGTTTTAATCAATATGATCCTATTCAAGATTACTTAAAACAAACAGAAATTTCATTAGACTATCGTTTAAAGGAAAACGTCGAAGATATTTCCTTAGATTGGAATTATGGATTAATACTATCTCAAGTTTTACAGGAAAACTCTGAAAAAACTATAGAGTCTCTAAAACAACTAATCAAATCATATCAAGATAATCCCTATCATTATGCTTATCTCGCTTTTGTCTATCTTTATGATTGGCAGCCTAAAAAAGCAGAGATAGCGTTGAAATTTGCTCTTGAAAAGAATCCTGACCTAAAAGAATTTCAATTACTAAAAGGAGTAAGTCTTCTTATGCAAGGTAATGTCATAAAAGGATGGAAACATTTAAGTCCTTTGTTATGATATTTGATCCGTTAAACCTTGTAACTCTTTAATTTACTCCAAACTTTTTTTGTCAAGGTTTTAATTTTTGTCGTTTTTTGTAAGTTTTTAATATCACTTGCAAAATTAGATTTATGGTCAAAAAATAAATTAATTTGATTCAGAATAACTTCCAAACGTTCAATAATTTTTTTACTTCGATAATTTATTAGCATTTGGGATGGATCACTTACTATATTTGGGTTCGGATTGTCGATGGCTTTAAGAATGCGTAATACATCATAATCTGTGGAATAGACAGCAATTTTTTGGCAATTAAATTCTGGATCTAAATAGTCAGAAAGACCCCCATTTAAACTTGAAAAAACCTGGCAACCACAAGCCATGGCTTCCATGGGTTGTAAGCCAAATCCTTCACTTACATTTTGTTGTCCCCAGTACTCTGCTGAATCATAAAGATAAACTTTTGAATGATTAAAAAGTTTTGTAATATCTTCAACAAAATTTGTTATTAAAACTACTTTGCATCTACTTTCTAGTCGAGGAACTAATTGTTCTAACAAATATCTAGATGATTTTCTTTTTTGTACTAAAACGTCGATATCTCTTGTTAAATTTAAATTACAAAATTCATCTGAGATCTGATTCGGTAAATAATAAATTGGAGAATGAGGTGCTTTCTGTCCCCAATATCCCATTGTGTTGTGGCTCACTGTTATTATAGGAATATATGAAGGAATATTGAATCCATAACCGCTACTATGAGCATGATATACTATGTTATGTCCCTTCAGTCTCTTAATCAATTTAGGAATATCGAATCCCCAACTAATTATAAAAATAATATCTCTAGTGTCTTGTTTTAAAATATCATCTAGAAACAATGTATCTATTTCTTTTTGCCTGTAAGTTACCAACTCTGAATTGCAAATTTCTTTTGCTAAATTTAAAATTTTTAATTCTGCAACGAGTCCACCACAAAAAAAAGTCTTATCTGTCCCTGGTACCAAGAAATATAGCTTTTTCATTTTGTATTAATTCTTTCGAAGTATAGTAATGTTGTCTAATATCTTATTTCTTATAAGTAATTTTTCGATATATAAAATTATAAGATTTTAGTTTATTAAAATTCAATATTTTCAATTAAAGTAAAGATTAAGTACTTAGTTCTTATTGGTAAATATGTAGTTATCATACTTAAGCATATGATAAAACTAAAACTATATTAATGATATTCAACTTTGATTATCTTTAGTATCTGCAATATATGTAATAATAGGCGAAAGTATAGGTAAATATAAATACTTGACAATGAATAGTTACTCTTCAAGGCTATTATGGCTGAAAAATTTCAGCCCTGGCTGTTTTGTAAACTTACTTTTACTAACTTTCTTGCTGGGTTTAGCAGGTTTAAGTTGGATAATTAATGGATTATTAATGATATTAGGAATTATTATTATAACTCCTGTAATTGCCTTATTAATATTCAAATGGTGGTTAAAAAATAATTTAGTTTATGGTCACTGTCCTGTATGTAATAGTGAATTAACAAGTTTTAGAAATACAGAGTCTTATTGCCTTAATTGTGGAGAAGCTTTACAAATTAAAAATGGTGAATTTCATTGTATTACGTCAGTTGACACTGTTGATGTTGAAATAGTTGATTCTTATGATAATCAAATAGAAAGCTCAAGCTAAATCTAATAAGTGATTTTCTATTCGCAAAAATTGTAATATCTGAAAACAATACTGAACTTATATTTATACCCTAATATCTACCACATATAAATATATTTAATATTAACTAGGTTATAAATATATATATATATATCTTATTTTCTTTTCTCAACTATTAAATAATCTAAAGTTCTATCAAGATTTGCATCAGTAAATTCAATCACTGCGGTAAACTAACTTTTAAAGCCCTATTGTTTTTTTAAGAACAGAGCACTTGGTTAAGGAGCCAAAATTAATGTCACATAAAGTTAAAATCTACGATACCTGCGTCGGATGTACTCAGTGTGTCCGCGCCTGTCCTCTAGATGTACTAGAGATGGTTCCATGGAATGGTTGTAAAGCAGGTGAAATTGCTGCTTCTCCCCGTACAGAAGATTGTGTAGGTTGTAAGCGCTGTGAAACATCTTGCCCTACTGATTTCTTGAGTATTCGTGTTTACCTTGGAGCAGAGACCAGTCGGAGTATGGGTTTAGCTTACTAAAAAATCGTAATCTAGTACATTATTGTCAAAACGATTTTAACTTATTGTTATAATCGATAACACTGAGGGATCTAAAGATCCCTTTTTTTATGGGATATGTTGATAGTTTAAATATTTTTTCTACTGCAAAAATATCACATTTTATTTACTATTTATGACGTGAGTAATCGTCCTGAAAACGAACAATATCATCTTCTCCCAAATATTCGCCATTTTGGACTTCAATTAAAATTAGTTTTATTACCCCTGGATTTTCTAATCGATGCGAGGTGCATTGGGGTACATAAGTAGACTCATTTGCACCTAAAATTTTTTCTTTATCTCCACAGGTTACCTTAGCTGTTCCAGAAACTACTATCCAATGCTCGCTACGATGATAATGCATTTGTAGACTAAGTCTGTGCCCTGGATTAACTTCTATTCTTTTGATTTTATAACCTGGCCCTTCTTCTAAAGTTGTAAATGATCCCCAAGGGCGTTTTTCTGTTAACAAATTCTCTGTATTAGTTGAAGAAAAAGGAATTACAACAGTATCATCTATCTTATTTTTTTTCATTTGAACCATAATATTATTTCCCAAGTAATATAAGAATTAGATTTCATAAAGCATTTAACTATGGTCACAAGATAGCATAAATCATTTAAGATCGCTTCAGTATATATGAAAAAATTTAGAGTACTCATCTAAATGATATTTTAATTAACAACTACAATCGAGCCATTTAGCTTTAATTTCAAGCTCTAGATAGTTAAATAAACCTATTCTATCTAGGGTGATATGTACGTAAATATAGTATGTATTCTATTTAGTTGATTTCTAGGTATCAATATAGTTCTTAAATTTTATTTTTTTTAATATCCATATATTTTTACTCGCTATCAAGGGCTGGCTTTAGCTTACATAAATAAGAAAAATATTTGTTGATATTGCAATTTTGAAAATTTAAATATTGATTTTGATTGATTTTACAGAATAATTTGAGTTGCATTATGCAGGTCATTTATATGATAAATATCATTTTTTATTCTGTAAATTAATATTTTTATTTGTTGCAGTACATAGTAGATAATATAGACAATAGCATAATTAAAAGTTTGTCAATCACGAGAAGGAATGTTACATTATAGGTCGATCTCAGGTTTAGATTAAGTATGCTAAAAAAATATTCTTTTGATTCTTCCCAAATCATGTACTGTTCACAAGAGCTACTTGATGCGGCACCTAATCGTTATCGTATAACAGTACAAGTTGCTACTAGAGCAAAGCGTCGTCGTTATGAAGAATTTGATAATATTGATAATGCCCATATGAAACCAGCAGTTCGGGCTATTATCGAAATGTCAGACGAGCTAAATCAGCCAGAAATCATCAGTGATGTAAGAGATTAATAGTATTAAAGAATAAAGTTAATAATTATTTATTATATTTTAAAATAATCGTTAACTTTATTTTTTAAATATTTGTCAGCTATCTATTTACGTATTAGAGTACTTAAGTTTTGACTTTTAGATAGTTGAAAACTCATACATAATATCCTGTTAGCATTGTTTCCTAAGTAAAAAATATTTTTTACAACAGAACAGGTTTAATTTATAAGTTTATACTTTTTTGGTCTTTATCTAGATGAAAAGTTTTATTTAAATATTCAAGACTATTTCTGATAAATATTCAACAAAGTTGTGAGTAATCTATATGGTTAAACTCTGAAAAATCATTAATCTAAAATACTTAAAAATAAATATTTAGCAATAAGGTTGATTGTTGAAAGTTTGAAAGTTTTTAGTTTTCCTATTCTTCTCCAGTCTAAATTTATATGACCACAAGTGATAGAAATTAGTTAGTAAATGAAAAATTATTTACTAATCGTAAATTGATTTTTTATAATTAGAAATACGAAGATCATCGTTTTTCATTTATGGTCTATATTAAAAAGTTGCTAGCAAAATTAATTACTCAAGCATCTCAAAAAACTACATATAAGTAATTAAAAACTGAAAAACACTTTGGCTTGCTTTTATTACAATAATAAGTGTACAATACATCTTTGTGAATATCGGGGCGTAGCGCAGCTTGGTAGCGCACTACTTTGGGGTAGTAGGGGTCGTGGGTTCAAATCCCGCCGCTCCGATCCTGTATTGGTATGCGGTTCTTTTAAGACAAGATTATTTATCAATTAATTAATAAATAATTAGAAACAGTATCTCGGTCTATATCTAATATACCAAGTGTAATGGGGGTAATTTCCCTAGTTTCCAAGTCTAAGAAACCAATACAGTAATACAAACCGTCGTTTTATGTTGGGAAAAGATCATTGTGACAAGAAAAGAAGAATCTGAAAGAGATTTAAAACAAGCTAGAGGCGATACCAAAGTAAAAAACTTCGTGATTGACACGAGGGAAGAGTTGGCTAAGATTGTTTGGCCCTCAAGACAGCAGTTATTGAGTGAATCTGCTGCTGTTATTTTAATGGTAAGTCTTGTAGCAACCGTGATTTATCTCGTAGATAATTTCTTTACTTGGGGATCAGGGAAGGTATTTTAATGGATCATACTTATAATCTTTCATCAGATTTAGAAGAATTTTCAGATGTACAGAAACCTGTTGTTCGCTGGTATGCTGTACAAGTAGCTTCTGGTTGTGAAAAACGAGTAAAAAGTAATTTGGAACAACGAGTTCAGACCTTGGACACAGCTGGAAATATATTACAAATCCAGATCCCAAAAGCGCCAACAATCAAAGTTCGTAAAGATGGTAGTCGTCAACAGGGAGAAGAAAAAGTATTCCCTGGTTACATACTAGTCAAAATGATTATGGATGACGATACTTGGTTGGTCATAAAAAGTACCCCCAATGTAATTAATTTTGTTGGATCTGAACAACGTCGAGCCTCTGGTAGAGGACGTGGGCATGTAAAACCTCTTCCCCTTAGTCCATCAGAAGTAGAACGAATTTTCAGACAAACAGAACGATCAGAACCTATCATTAAAATTGATATGGAGGTTGGTGACAAAATTGTGGTACTTTCGGGTCCATTTAAAGACTTCGAGGGAGAAGTGGTAGAAGTTAGTTCTGAAAGGAATAAACTAAGAGCGTTACTTTCAATTTTTGGAAGAGATACCCCGGTTGAACTAGAATTTAATCAAGTTGAGAAGCAAAATTAGCGATGGCGAAAAAAGTTGTTGCCTTAATTAAACTTGCCCTTCCTGCGGGAAAGGCTAATCCTGCACCTCCTGTCGGCCCAGCATTAGGACAGCGTGGTGTCAATATTATGGCATTTTGTAAAGAATATAATGCTAAGACATCAGATAAAGCAGGAATGATTATTCCTGTTGAAATCTCTGTCTATGAAGATCGTAGTTTTACCTTTGTTCTTAAAACTCCACCAGCATCAGTACTCATTCTTAAAGCTGCTGGAATCGAAAAAGGTTCAAGTCAACCAGATAAGGAAAAAGTAGGTAGTATTACTTATAACCAACTTAAGGATATTGCCCAAACTAAAATGCCTGATCTTAATGCTAATGATATTGATGCAGCAATGAATATTGTTGAAGGAACTGCTCGTAATATGGGCGTTCTCATCAAAGATTAAGTAGAAATCAAGTTAATTTAAGGGGAGAAGAAAACTTCGCTAATACCCAAAATAAAACATGTCTAAAAAACTTTCAAAACGTATTAAAGAAGCGTTAGCTAAGATTGATCAAAAAAAAGCTTATCAACCTATTGAAGCTTTAGAATTGTTAAAAGAAACTGCTACTGCTAAATTTAATGAATCAGCAGAAGCTCATATACGTTTAGGAATTGATCCTAAGTATACTGATCAACAGTTAAGAACAACTGTCTCTTTACCCAATGGTACGGGCCAATCGATCCGAGTAGCTGTTATAGCGAAAGGCGAAAAAGTCCAAGAAGCAAGCAATGCTGGAGCAGATATAGTAGGTTCAGAAGAACTTATTGAGGAAATCCAGAAAGGTATGATGGATTTTGAAGTCTTAATAGCCACTCCTGATATGATGCCTAAAGTTGCAAAACTTGGTCGTGCACTTGGACCTCGTGGTCTAATGCCCTCGCCAAAAGGAGGAACTGTTACCTCTGATTTGGGAAAAGCAATTTCTGAATTTAAATCAGGTAAGTTGGAATTTCGTGCTGATCGTACTGGCATCGTTCATGTTATATTTGGCAAGGCATCCTTTTCACCTAAAGACTTATTAGTTAACCTAAAAGCTTTACAGGATACCGTCGATAAACAAAGACCTTCCGGAGCGAAAGGACGTTACTGGCGTAGTGTATATGTTTCTGCATCTATGGGCCCATCTATTCAAATAGATATCAATGCCTTGCGAGATTTGAAGTTAGAAGATATCTAAAATCTTAAAATTGAAAATTAGACTTTGGTTAATATCAAAGACAGCAGGTGCAAATAGCATAATAATCCTGCCGAGGTAAAACCTGAAGGATCAAGCTTAATAAATTTTTATTATTATGAAGTTTGACCTCCAGCCCGGCAGAATGCTAGGGCTTATTTTTTCCCAAAAAATAAAGGAGGTGAGAATATAATGGGAAGAACAAAAGAAAACAAAGCAATGGTTATTTCTAACTTGAAGGAATTACTTGATGAAGCAGAATTAAGTTTCGTCATTGATTATCAAGGTTTAACTGTTGCAGAAATAACTGACCTACGGAATCGTTTACGTTCAAGCGGAGCGATCTGTAAGGTAACCAAAAACACTTTCATGGAAAAAGCAGTAATTGGTAGTGAGAAATGGAAACCAATAACTAGTTTTCTGAATGGATCATCGGCTTTTATCTTAGTGAAAGAAGATTTAGGTGGTGCAATTAAAGCCTATCAAGCTTTTAAAAAAGAAACTAAAAAAACTGCTTTTCGTGGTGGTGTAATGCAAGGGCAGACTCTAAACGAAGAACAAGTCAAAGCAATTGCTGACTTGCCTTCTAAAGAAGAGCTTATAGGGCAAGCAGCAGGATTGATCAATTCCATTACTGCTAAAATTGCCATTGGAATCAATCAAGTACCGACTTCTTTAGGTAGAGGTGTTAATGAGATACCAAATTCCTTAGGTCGTGCGTTTGCTGCTGTTGCAGCAAAAAAAGAAAGTTAATAAATTTTAATTATTAACTGGTTTACTTATTCAACTTTTTTACAATATTTAGGAGTTAAACAATGTCTAATATAACTGATGAAATCATCGAAAAACTTAAATCCTTAAGTCTTTTAGAAGCGTCTGAACTTGTTAAGCAGATTGAAGAAGTATTTGATGTAAGTGCTTCTGCACCTGTAGGAGGAATGATGATGGGAGCTCCAGTAGCAGCTGCAGCAGGTGCTGGAGAAGCTGCAGAAGAAAAAACAGAATTTGATGTTATTCTTGAAGAATTCCCTAGCGACAAAAAAATAGCTATTCTTAAAGTTGTCCGTACCATAACTGGATTAGGACTTAAAGAAGCAAAAGATCTTGTTGAATCAACTCCTAAGTCCCTTAAAGAAGGAACTACAAAAGATGACGCCGAAAGTATCAAGAAACAGCTTGAAGATGCTGGAGCTAAGGTAACTATTAAATAGAATAGATAGATAATTACTTTAAAAGTTATCTACTGCAAACTCTCTGCTATAAAAGCAGAGAGTCTTTTTTGTATTAGGGTTAATAAATTAAGCTATTCAGAACATTCTAGAGAGTCAATTATACCTATAATTTCCTTTTCGAAGGTTATTTGGGATCTATTTGTCTTCCCGCCTATTAAGCATGTGTGATTAGTTTGTAGTATCCAAATTTGAGAATGAGATATATAGCTCATAATCACACCAAGCATTAATAAGCCGAAACCAGTGTAAACGAGGGGAATTCCTGGATCTGCTTTAATTTGAAACCCAGTACTTCCTATTAGCTTATGAACTTTTAGTTCCACGCCATTAATTACTAATGGCATCCCAATTCTAACTGCGCTGTCAAGACTGCCATTCTCATCATAAATAATCATGGTTCCCTGTAAGTCTTTAGCAATTAATGAAATCCCTTTGCTTAAATCATTTTTCAAAGGTATCCATGTACCCCATATTTTAGACTGGTTATTATTTTCTAAAGACGCCATAGGAAGTTGAAAAATATTACCATTATCAATTTGAATTTGAGCTGATGAAATTCCCCAGTCTGTTTGGTATATAGTAACCCCATCGTAACGCAATGGTTTATTTACATAAATAGTTTCTTTTTTCAACTCTTCATCATCATCGTTTATGATAGATAGATCAGAATAAAATTGATCAACTGATCCTTTAGAATTATAGTCAATCCAAAATCGATTAACTCGGACTTTCCAATTTCTAGAACTCTGTAAGGTGGACAAAGGACCTAGATTAAGATGACTATTGATTTTAAATTCAGATCCGCTAGCAACCATTTTTTGTTCTAAAAATCCTGTTAAAGAACCAAGAACTGCCCCGCACAATGTAATCAATATTCCAATATGTACGACAATAGGTCCAATTTTTCCAAGAATTCCTTTACGAGCATAGATGGTATTGTTCTCTTGAAAAATTTTATATTTTTTTTCTTTTAAAATATTGATAATGGGGATTATTTTTTTAGCTTTTAATTCTGAACTCAATAATAATTTTTGAAATTGATGTGGTTTTTTATAAAAAATCCATTTATTTGTAGCTTTTAGTGCAGACCATTGGCGAGTAAAAGTGCATAAGATTAAACTTAAGCTAAATAGTGCCAACAACAATAAAAACCACCAAGTACTGTAAACATGATTTAAACCTAATAGTAAGATTAGATTCCATGTTAAAAAACCGAAAAGAGCAGGTGAATCAGGATAAGCTTTTTGATAGAATTCAAGGCTTTTCTCTTGCTCTATTAAAGTTCCACTAATGCTAACTAAAGCTATTAATAGTAATAAACTAACTGTTAAACGTATATCTATGATCACTCTCATCGTTTGCCATAATTTTAATTTCAAGAAGGAAACTTTATTTAGCTTTACGGCAAAGTTAGATGTAATCATAAGTTAAATTACTTTAATTAAAGATAAAGTTAAAAATCAAGACATTTAATATCTCTAGAAATAGCTTAATGATATATGTGACAGTAAAGAGAATGTTCCAAATCCTATTAATAAAACGGCACTCATAGGATTAATAATTGCTGACCAGCGACGAAAACTTAGTATCTGTTTAAGAGTTGCAGTAAAAGTCCCTACTAAAATTAATGGTGATACGTAGCCAATCGTATATGCTAATAATACACTTGCTCCTAAAGCTAGATTTTGAGTATTAGTAACCCAAGTCAATAAAGTTGCTAAAACAGGTGTACTACAGGGAGAAGCGACCAAACCAAAAGTCATACCAAAAAGATAAGCACGAATTCTTAAATTCAGCTTATTAATAACCCAGTTCTCTACTCTCACAGAAGGGAATTGAAATGAAACTAAACCTAATAGATTTAAACCCATCAATATCGAAATTATACTTACAAAGATTGGTGATTGTATCCCAACTTGTCCGTAAATTTTACCTAATAGTGCCGCAGTTATACCTAATAATACTAATGTTGTTGCTAAACCTAAAGAAAATAAGAAAGATTGAATAAATCCTTCAACCTTTTTTTGAGACTCGTGGCAACCAATATAAGCAATAGTGATTGGTAACATAGAAACAACACATGGATTTAAACTAGTTAAAAGTCCTGCAAAGACGATAATTGCAAAACCTACAATATTAATATGTTCCAATTGAGCAGAAACTACTTTATTGGCAAACTGTTCAAAAAAATAAAGCTTAGTTTCTAAAGAATTGAGTATGTCAACATAAAACATATTAGTTATTATTAAATCTTAGTATGATTTAGGTTTTTATAATTTAGGCTTAGAAGACTCTATAGTTCTAAGAAGATAACCAACTAGATACAGAGAACCACATAAAACAACCAGATTTTTATTAGATTGTCTATTAGTAATCTTTTTCAGAGCAGAGTTCAATGTTTTTTCAACTCTAATTTCCTCCAATTCAACAGAACAACTAATTATGGATCTTAACAAGTTTTTGGGCTTTATATTGTTATGGTCAGATATAGGTACTAAATATATAGTGTCATTATTTTTTAATAATTCTTTAAAAATCTTATCATGTTCTTTAGTGTTTATAATTCCTATTATCCAAGTAATAGGTTTATTTAAACTATCAGTATGGTGACGTAGCATTTTCGCAGCATCTGGATTATGCGCACCATCTACTAATAAATTCATGCCTTCCCAAGTTAGCCATTCTAATCTTCCTCTCCATAACGTTTTTTTAATCCCATCCTGAATGCAGCTAATAGGAATATTCCAACCTCTTTGTTTTAAGATTTTAATTACTTCTATTGATATAGCTGAATTACTTAACTGAACTTCTCCTTGTAAAGCTAGAGAATATTCAATATTGTCATAAATGGCTGAATTATTTTTGGTAAAAATTGCTGGTTGGACCCAAACACTAGGGCATTCTAAAGCTTTAATTCTAGATATAAATATGGCTTTGGCTTCATTAGGGACTTCGCCGATAACTACTGGACAATTAAATTTGAAAATTCCAGATTTTTCGCGAGCAATATCTGTTAGAGTTGGACCTAAATTTTGACAGTGCTCTAGGCTAATAGATGTGATAACTGTTACTAAAGGAGATTTGCAAATATTTGTAGCATCTAAACGTCCTCCTAAACCAACCTCCATAACAATAATATCTACCTTCTCTTGCTCAAAATAAGCTAAAGCTGCGGCTGTTATTACTTCAAATTGAGTAGGAGCATCCTGATCATTGAAGATTAAATTTTGAATATTAATAAGTATCTCTTTTAAATGTAATTCTGATATTGGTTGATTGTTTAAACAAATTCTTTCTGTCCAGTTTATTAAATGAGGAGATGTATAAAGTCCTACCTTATAACCAGCCTCAATCAATATTGATGACAAATAAGCACAAACTGAACCTTTTCCATTACTTCCTCCAACATGAATAATAGGAATGTTTTGACAAGGATTTTCTAACTTAGTTAGTAAATTATTAATGCGTTCAAGGCCTAAATGAATTCCAAAGCGTTGAAAAGGTAACAAAAGAGAGTCAATACTCATATTTATATGTAAATAATTAAAATTAATAGGGCATAAAAAGTATTTAATTCATAAATATATTCTTAATGAATATAAGTTATGAGTGAATTAACTTGATAAAAGTAAATTTCTTTTATTTAAAATAATACAAAATTAAACTGCCAAACCCTTGTATGGAAACATTTGTACATAAATAAATAAATAATTTAAGAAAATATATATAAAAGTTAAGCTTATTTCTCACTATTTTTCAAAAAATTGTGTATTATAGAAATGTGAGTGAGGCTATTATTCTATAGTCAATTTAAAGGTGTGAGGAAAAGCTGAAAATGCTAAAATTATTATGGAAAACCCTGCTGGTAAGCCCAGCTTTAATGGGTGCAGTATTATCAATTTCTGTTCCTGCTAATGCAGCAGAAGGACTGTCTGACATTGAAATCGCAAAAGGTCAAGACAGCCTACTAGAAAAATTAGAAAATTACAGTCAAGAAGGTCAACTTAATACTAATGACCAAGTTACCAGCGTTAGTGAACTACGTGATGTAGCTCCTACCGAATGGGCTTATGAAGCGCTAAGAAGCCTTGTAGAGCGCTACGGATGTATTGTAGGTTATCCTGATCGTACTTTTAGAGGTAATCGCGCAACATCACGTTGGGAATTCGCAGCTGGATTAAACGCTTGTCTAAATACCATGGAACGTTTGATTCAAGAGAATGTTGCTGTATTAAGAGAAGATATTGAAAAGCTTAAACGCTTAATGCAAGAATTTGAAGCTGAATTAGCTGCATTAGGTGCTCGAGTTGATAACTTAGAAGGACGTGTATCTTTCTTAGAAGATCATCAATTCTCTACCACTACTAAGTTAGTTGGTGAAGTTATCATGGCAGCAACAGCAGCTGGTGGTAGTCGCTCTTCTGAAGATAACCAAGCTGTTTTACAAGATCGTATTAGATTAAGCTTCAACACTAGTTTTAGTGGAGAAGATTTATTAGTTACTCGCTTATCTGCTAGTACAGGTACCGGTTCTGAACGTTTTACTCTAACTGAGCCTAACTTAAGAGTTATCAACCCTGCTACTGGTCAACCAATTGGTATTGCATTTAAAGAAAATACACTAATTAATCCTACAGCAACTCAAACCTTCAACATTGGTCCTCGACGCAATGAAGAAGACAATGATGTAACTGTTGATTGGGTTGGTTATTACGCACCTATAGAACCCTTAGATAACTGGAAATTAGATACCTATGTCACCGCTTGGGGTGGAAGATGGCATCATTTCGTTCCTACATTAAACCCATTCTTCGAAGATTTTGATGGTGGTAAGGGATCTTTAAGTACATTTGCTCAGCGTAACCCAATTTATAGAATTGGTGGTGGTGCTGGTGCAGGTATGAGTTTCCAAGTTGGCTTCCTAGAAAGCCTAATTGGACCTACCTCCGTTAGTTTTGGTTACCTTGCTGGAACATCTAATGATCCTTGTGTCAATGGCGGAGGACAAAACGTAGATCGTAGTATCCGTGGATGTCAAAATAGCAACGCTACTAATCCTGCTACTGGTAATCCTTATACAGAAAGTGACGGTGGTAACGGTTTATTCAATGGTAACTATGGTGGATTAGCACAGCTAAATGCAAACTTATTTGATTTAGTAAATATTGCTTTCACATATGTTCATGCTTACCATAAACCTGATAGTCCTATCTTCGGATCCGGAATTCCTTTTGGTCCTGGTGAAGTAGGAACTTCTTTCGCTAACTTCTCTCGTTCTGAGTTGAATAATGCTTTTGCTGAAGGTAGTGTAGGTTCTCCTGGTACCCCAACCAAAGTTTTCAACGGCAATGGTAATAATGCTAATGATCCTTTACAAGTTAACCCATTTGACATTGGTGGTAAAGTCACTAACAGTTATGGTGGTGAAATGACATGGCGTATTGCTGAATGGATGAACTTTAGTGCATTTGGTTCTTTCACTAATGTTCGTTTCCTTGGCCGTGGAAAAAGTGCTGAAGTTTGGACTGGTGGAGGCGGATTCGCATTCCCAGATCTATTTAAAGAAGGTAACTTACTAGGTATATTCGCTGGGGTTCAGCCTTACCAAGGTGGACGTCAACGTCCTTATTTAGGACGTACAAGTGGTTTCTTTGAGTTACCTAGCCGTAACCCTGTAACCGCTGAAGTATTCTACAGATATCAACTTACTGACAATATTTCCATTACTCCAGGCGTTATTTGGATTGCAAATCCTGATCAATTTGTTAACATTCAAGGCGCAGATGATGAAGTAGTTGGTACTCTTCGTGGAACATTCTCCTTCTAGATATTAAATGATTTAATTCATACTTAATTCTAGATACTAAAAGGCCCTATCTTTAAGATAGGGCTTTTTAGTATCTAGAATTAAGTAAAGAAAAAATAAAGAATATTTAAAAATGTCTTGTAAAGTCTTAAAACAGTAGAATACAAATTTTTCTAATGGAAATAAAAACTTATGAAAATAGCGCAAAATATTACAGAGCTTATTGGGAAGACTCCACTTGTACAACTAAATCATATTCCTCAAGCAGAAGGTTGTGTAGCAAGAATTCTAGTAAAGCTGGAAAGTATGAATCCGGCATCTTCAGTAAAAGATCGTATTGGAATTAATATGATTACAATGGCTGAAAAAGAAGATTTAATTACTCCTGGTAAGACTATTTTAGTAGAGCCTACATCAGGAAACACAGGCATTGCTTTAGCTATGGTAGCAGCCGCTAAAGGTTATGACTTAATATTAACAATGCCAGATACTATGAGTAAAGAACGCCGCTCAATGCTAAAAGCTTATGGAGCACAGTTAGAACTAACACCAGGTGGCGAAGGAATGGGTGGTTGTATTCGCAAAGCTCAAGAAATAGTAGATAGTTTACCTAATGCTTACATGCTACAACAATTTAATAATCCCGCTAATCCTCAAATACATAGCTTAACAACAGGAGAAGAAATTTGGGAAGATACTGATGGTAATGTAGATATTCTCATTGCTGGTGTTGGTACTGGAGGTACAATTACTGGAATTGCAAATATTCTTAAACAAAGAAAAGCAAACTTTCAAGCAATCGCAGTCGAGCCAGCGAATAGTCCAATACTTTCAGGGGGAAGCCCAGGAGGACATAAAATTCAGGGTATTGGAGCAGGTTTTGTTCCTAAAGTTTTAGATGTGGAATTAATCGATGAAATTGTTACAGTTGAAGATATGGAAGCAATTGAGTATGCAAGAAGGCTTGCCAAAGAAGAAGGATTATTATCAGGTATATCTACAGGGGCAGCTTTATGTGCTGCAATAAAAATTGGGAAAAGACCAGAAAATAAAAATAAATTAATTGTTATGATACAACCAAGTTTTGGCGAACGTTATTTAAGTACTATTTTGTTCCAAGATTTAGAAGTATCTAAATAAAAAATAAGCTTGAAGAATCAGAAAAACAAATCATATTTTTCAGTGAAAATGAATTTTTTACTGAAAAATATAATTAATAAAAAATACAAAGAGACTTAATTTATAATTAATATGAAAAAATAATCGTCAAGTCCATATAAATATAAAATATCTAACACGATAAAGTATTTAACTAGCTGTTAAATACTTTACTAGCATCTTTCCTGTAATATCAGCTTCTTCATCTGTCATTCCAGATGTTAATGGAGGACAAATATGGCGAGGACACCAATATTCAGCAATAGGAAGATTTTCTTGTCCTCCGTTAATGTTTTTAAAGACGGGTTGTAAATGACAAGGAATCTGATAGACTTCTCCTCCTAAAAGAACTTTTTCATTAAATAAAGATTTTTTAATTTCTTCTACATTTTTATCTTTAGGTAATAAAACTATTAACTTATATTGACTTGCACTATCCATATGCTCCGTAGAGACAAAATTAATATTTGCTTCTTGTAAATGTTTAGTAATGATGTCATAACATCTTTGTCGTTTAGCAATCATTTTTGATAATTTAGTTAATTGGATGAGCCCTAAAACCGCATGAACTTCTGTCATACGACTGCTATTCCCAAAGTCTGTATGTAATCCACCAAAATCCATTCCTCTTTTTCCTTGATTTCTTAATGAACGAGCAATATAGTCTTCTTCATCATCATTTAGAGTAATCATTCCTCCTTCAAAAGTCGTCATGATTTTAGTAGGGAAAAAAGAAAAAGATGCACCATCTCCTAAATTACCAGCTTGAATTCCATTTATTTGACTTCCATGAGCATGAGCAGTATCTTCTAAGACAAATAGACCATTTTTATGACAATATTCTATTACTGCAGGAAATTCAGGCGAAATTACTCCCCCGATATGAACCCATAATACTCCAGAAACAGGAGGAATAGAATTTTCTTTAACTGCATCTATCACCATCTGCAAAGAAGGTGCAAATGTCTTCTCATCCATATCAAGATATTTTACTTTTCCTCCGGCTCTCAATATGGCAGCTACAGTAGCAAAATTCGTGTTTGTTGGTACTAATACAGTTGTATTTTCTATTTTTTTAAGTCTTAGAATAATCTCTAAGCCAGATGAACCAGTATTAACTGCAATTGCATGCTTTGTTCCTACATATTCAGCAAAGGCTTTTTCAAATGCTAAAGTATTTTCTCCAAGAATTAACTTTCCTGAACTAAGAATTTTTCCACATTCATTCTTAAATAGATCTATTTCTTCTTCTGTTAAATCAAAATAGAAGGGCTTGATTGGTTCATTAATCATATATTTCATAAAATTTATGTTAGTGTGTGCTTCTTAAAAACTAATACGATAAAAACTTAAAAATTGCTAGAACATAAAAAATAATAACTCAGCTTTAATATCTACAAAATATAATATAAAAGTTTTTTCACCATATCCATAAGTTATAACTAATGATTATAGTGATTTTTGAGACTAATTTAGATTTTTTACTTCTGTAAAATATCACGTGCTGAAATTCCTTTTTCTTGATATCCAAAATACCATAAACTAGTAATTGCTTCAGCTAATGTAACTGGTTTTTGTGGCTGAAACAATATGGTATAACCAAAAATGCGACGTATATTAGATTTTTCTTTGTTGTGAAAATCTATATATAAGGCCTGCAAAGCTTTTAGGTTAATTGTTTTTATATCTTGAAACCCCCAATTTTTTTCAATATCTATAGTAGGAATTATTGACAATCCTTTGCCAAAATCTAGAGGGACTTTCCATATTATTAAATTTTCTCTTGTTAAATAAGCATCAGGATAAAACAATAGTGAGTTATTGTCTTTGCTTAAAGAAGATGGAATAATTCCTGCTTCTGCTAATCCCTGTATATAAAGATAATCTGGATCATTACTAGAAACATCAGAAAAAACAGGTTTTAAATTAGATGATGCTAATCGAATTTGTTTCTCCGGAACGTCTTGATAAAATTTATTGTATGTTTTAAAAAGCCATTTCGCATAAGTCCTACGATTTATTTGTGCATTTGTATCAATTAATTGGTTTACCTCCTTGACCTTTAAATCTAGTGTTTCTAAAGCTACTAAATCACCCACATATGAATATAGTACTTTTGGTATATTTTTAAATTTCCCAACCTCATTTTCATAAACTTCTTTTTTCTCTTGTGTAATAACAGTTTTTGTATTTTTATAATTTATGAAATAGTTAGTATTTTCATCATGAGATAAAAATACTAATTCCACTTCTAAATCATCTTTTTTAGCTATAAAACTTTTATCTTCTTTACTGAAAGACTTGATGATTTTCCAGGAATGCGACTTGAATTGCTGATTATAAAAATCACTTATTACTTTTATAGAATCATTAGACAGGTAAAAGATGCTTCCTTTATCATCTGTTAAAGCTTCAGGAATTTTTGCTATAAAAGAATTAGGATAATGAGGAATAATAGAAGGATAATAAAAAAGATACTTGTGTTTAGAAAGTAAATTAGATTCTATTTGTTCGTTTAATTTATTATTAGTAAATAATCTCGTTTTTAGAAAGCTATTATCACAGGCATTTAAAGTCAAAAATAAGGCACTTATTAATACTTTTTCAAAAAAAACATACTTTTTAAATTTCATTTGAAATATTCCCTTTAACAATTAACTTAATTTGTTATTTTTTGTAGGCTCAAGAGCAGATTTAGGATAAACAATTCTTTGGTGATGAAACTGTTGCCAAACTTTAACAAAAACTTCAGCAATTATAGGTAATTCTTCATATCTAATACCACTATCTTTCAATTGATTATCGCGCCAACGAGCTTTAAAAATTTTTTGGACCATTAATAAAGCCATTTCTGGAGTTGCTTCTTTTAAGGATCTTAGCGCGGCCTCACATCCATCTGCTAGCATAACAATTCCAGTTTCACGTAATTGAGGAATAGGTCCAGCATATCTAAATTCTTGTTCAGAAATCTCATTTTCTCCATTATTTAGCGCCTCTTGAGCTGCTTGATGATAAAAGTAAGAAATTAGTAATGTACCTTGATGTTCAGGTATAAAGTCGCGAATTACTTTTGGTAGGCCATATTTATTTGCCATAACCAAGCCTTCGCTAACATGTTTTTTTATAATTTTTACACTTTGCCATGGATCATCTATCACATCATGTTTATTGGTGTCTCCCATTTGATTTTCGATAAAACCCATAGGATCATGTAATTTTCCAATATCATGGTATAAAGTCCCAGCTCTAATTAGTTCAACGTTGCAATCTAACTCTCTTGCCGCTGCTTCCGCTAAACATGCAACGAAAAGAGTATGTTGAAATGTTCCTGGTGTTTCTGTCGCTAATCTTTTTAATAATCCACAATTCGGATTAGCTAGCTCTACTAATCTAATTGATGTTACTAAATCAAATAAGCGTTCTAAATAAGGAGAAATTCCTAGTCCCATTACACTCCAAGCAATTCCAGACAAACCATAAATTATTGATTCAGGCAGAATTACTGACCAAATTGTTCCTACTGCTGGAGCCATTATTAAATAACCAATAAAATAGAGACTTCCTTGCACTATACCAACTACTCCTCCCAAACAAGCTAACTCATCACGAGATCTAAGCTTCCAGGCTACAGAAGCAGCTAATAGTCCTCCTGCAGTTCCTGCTAGTATATAGCTCCAATTAATACTAGTCGCTGCAAATGCTGATAAACCACTTAATAAAATTACTTGAGTTATTGCTAAAGTTGGACCATAAAAACTACTAGATAATAATCCTATAGCCGGAAGATTCGTATAACCTAAATTAAAAATTCCTAAAAGCGGAGTACTTAAACTTAATAGACAAATTAAAATATGATCTCTTCGACGTATAGAATGATTAATTCTTTGACTAATTAAACAAAATATGACGACTGTACCTATAACTATTAGTACAGAAATAGATAATCCAATCCAATTTATTCCACGACGGCTTAATCGAAAGCTATCAAGAAGTACAAATTTTTCCTGAGTAATATATTCTTCTGCTTCTACAATTATATCTCCTGCCTTGATTTTTACTATGACTGCTTCAACCGCTTGAGCAGCTTGTTCCGCTCTCTGCTTCGTTGCTTCTTTGTCTACTGTTAAATTATGCTGACTTTTGAGAATTCTCATCAAAAGCTTCGTTATTGCTGGCTTTGGTACAGCCGAGGTGGTGGATTCAAGCTGAATATTAATTATCTCCTTTAATAAATAATCAGGAATTCCAGGATGAAGGCCTTGAAGAAGGATTCTATTTAAAGTTGTCTGTAAGATTTTTTCTACAGTTTGCCAAGTATAATCATCAAGATTTAAAAAAGTTGTAAACAGTTCTGATGACAAATAAGAGGCTTGACTATTTGAAGCTTCAGCCTTGGTTTGATTGTAAAGTTGTCGAGATTGTTCAATTTTCTCTAAAAGATTTTTAAGAGATATTAAAGAAGTTGCTTCACTATAAGCAACTAATTGAGAAACTACTTGTTTGATTTTGGGTTTAGATGCCGGTATATTCTGAAAATTATGATTAATAATTACTAGCTGAATTATTTGCCAATCTCTTTCATTCACTTTTCTTAAGTATTTTTGAGTAGAGAGAGGAATGAGTACAACATCTACAGAAGAAAAAAGATTTATTTTTTTACGTAATTGTTCGATTTCAGAAATAGTTTTTTTAAGCTCTTCTTTAAGTTCTTTTGTAAGTCTTGGATCTCTCTTTAAGACAGGTATGATACCTGTACGGACTTCTTTTCGTTTATCTTCAGTAGTTTTCCTATCTTCAAAATTACCATCTTTAGGAGCAATAACTTTTACTGGGGAAAGAGTACCTACAGATAATTGAGGTTGATTATAAAAACGGTATCCAATAACGCTGGAAAGCGATATAACAGTTATTCCCCACATTAATGGTGGATAAATTTTCTTAATTGATTTTGATTGATGTAACTTTGCTAACCAATTTGACTCATAAATAATTTTTGATTCAAAATTGTTTTTTTTCTTCAGCCCGAAATGTTTGGAATAATTTTCTCGTAAAAGTTTTACCAAGTTCTTTTTTAGTGATTGTAGCGTTTTCATATTGTAAGAGATGAATATAAAGCGTTTAATAAAAGATTTTTAAAAGCCAGATTCATCATTCAATCTAAATTTCATTACAATAATGAAGCAAAGAAGATTGATATTCTGGCCTTATCTACGAGAGACTACATCTGGCAAAGATTTTTTTAAAAGATATAACCATACTAGTCCAAATATTCCTGAAATAATCATCATTAAACTAATAACTTGTGCCACTTTAAATGATCCAAAAATTAAACTATCTGTTCTAAGTGTTTCTATAAAAATTCTGCCAAAGCTATATACTATCAAATATACTAACGATAAAGTCCCAGTATGAAAATAGTTTGGGTATTTTAATGTCCAAAAGAATAAAGTTAATAAAATTACAAAAACTAAAAAATCCCAGATAGATTCATATAAGAAAGTAGGATGAAAGTATTCGAAAGAGATATATTCTACCGGCCGTTTAATCAAAGGAATGTATAGTTTCCAAGGTAAATTAGTTGGTATTCCAAAAGCTTCAGAATTAAAAAAATTCCCCCATCTACCAATAGACTGTCCCAATGCTAAAGATGGAACTACTAAGTCAGTTAACTGCCAGGCAGAAATTTTATTTAGACGCGCGAAAATCAAGGTAGATAAAGTTCCTCCAATAATTGCTCCATGGATCGCAATACCTCCTTTCCAGATGGCAATTATATCTTCTGGATATTGACTATAAATGTGCCACTGAAATATAACATAATAAATTCGTGCACAAGGAATAGCAGCTATGATTAGCCAAATTCCTAAGTCACCTATCATTTCTGGATCAATTCGAAGAGACTTTGCTAACCACTTTGATAATGTAATTCCAATCAAAACCGCAGAAGCAATAAAGAGACCGTACCATCTGACAACAAAAGGTCCTAATTCAAATATTATAGGACCAGGAGATTGAAATTGGAGTCCTAGTAACATAGATAACTGTCATGTGACTCATGACTTTAAAAATATAATTATTACATAGTCTAATCTTAATAAAGCGGGTGGGGGGAATCGAACCCCCATCATTAGCTTGGAAGGCTAAGGTTTTACCACTAAACTACACCCGCGAGAGCTTTGTGTTTTTAAACCTCATATATATTAACATAGTATATGTTTATTAGTAAAATAATTTGTATTAAAAGTATTGTTATTTCATCAGGCATAAATCTATTCAGTCTTTTTAAAAATAGTTAGAATAAATATCTAGAATTTTCATGCTACTTATTCATTAGTGTATTAATAATTATATTTGTTGACTCTCTTTTGCTTCTAGATTCGTAAAATAAAAATGTAAAAGTTAAAGTTTTACCATAAGTCATATAAATCGAAAAGTATTATAGTTAATGAAATTTTTTCACTTTAAAGCCTATTTTGACTGAATCCAGCGAGCAACGTCTTTTGCATGATAGGTTAAAATAAGATCTGCACCAGCTCTTTTAAAACTAGTTAAGGTTTCCAATGTAACCTGCTTTTCATCTATCCATCCATTAGCTGCTGCCGCTTTAATCATTGAGTATTCTCCAGAAACGTTGTATGCAGCGACAGGAAGATTAGTCATTTCCTTGATCCTCCACAGGATATCCATGTATGATAATGCAGGTTTAACCATTAACATGTCTGCTCCTTCTTCAATGTCTAACATAACTTCTTTTAATGCTTCTCTAGCATTTCCAGGATCCATTTGGTAAGTTCTACGATCACCAAATTGTGGAGATGAATCTGCAGCATCTCGAAATGGTCCATAATAACCAGAAGCATACTTAGCTGCATAAGATAATATGGGAATATTACTAAAACCCTCTTGATCTAACTTTTCTCTAATAGACCTTACAAAACCATCCATCATTCCTGATGGTGCAATTATATCAGCTCCGGCAAGAGCTTGAGAAACGGCAGTCTTTTTTAATAACTCTAAAGTTGAATCGTTTAAAACTTCTCCAGTGCAATCATCCTTCTTTAAATATCCGCAATGCCCATGATCAGTATATTCGCATACACAAGTATCAACAATAACTATTAGATCTTTAACTTCTCTTTTAATTGCTTCAGTAGCTCGCTGTACTATACCTTCTTTACCCCATGCACCTGTAGCTTCTGAATTCTTTTCTTCTGGAACTCCAAAAAGAATAATTGCTGGAATCCCTAAATCGCGAACCATTTTTGCTTCATTCACAATTTTATCTATCGATAACTGGAAAATACCAGGCATAGATATTACTTCTTTAGCAATATTGTTTCCTGGAACTGCGAATAAGGGATAAATTAGGTCATCTAATGTTAATTTTGTTTCACATACCATGTCACGTAATCTTTGATTGGTGCGTAAACGACGAGGACGGTTAAGAGGAAACATAAAGTAATATTAAGTAATTATTAATCTAGATAGTTTAAATTAATAATTGAGATAAGTACAATATTTTTAAAATCTTTTAACAAGTCTTTACGTTGCGAAAAAATAAAATTATCTTTATAATCATCAATATAGAAATAATCTAGGGGCCGCAACGGCTTCGACAGGTTAGTGAACTCTGAATTGTGATACAGGTCGAGAGTGAGTTTCCTCTCGTAAATCAAAAACTCAAAAAAAATAGTAACTGCGAACAACATCGTAAGCTTCAAGCGCGTGGCAGTAGCTGCCTAAAAATTCTTTTACAGAATTCGCTTATCTCATACTTGACTCCGTTAAAAGTAAGAGATCAACCTTAAACGGATATTCTTAATAGCTGCCTCTGATTGACTATTAAGTAAAAATTTATCAGAGTAACCTTTTTACTCAGGTATAAGAGTAAATCCTGCCTTAAGGAATAATAGGCTAAGCCTGTGAATGAGCTTTAAGTTAATAGCTAATTTGGACAGCAGTTCAACTCTGCTCGGCTCCATCAAAACTTTACGAAATTTTTCTATAAAATATGTGTAATGTTTTACAAGCCATTACACGTATAAGAATAGCTAAATAAACTAAATATCTAAAGAAAATATCAATTTTCTTTAGATATTTTTTAATATAAGCTACAATTATAACAAAATTAATAGTAGAGTAGCTATACTACTCTCATTACTGCATCCTATGTCTCTCCTCATCCGCAATGTTGCTATTATCGCCCACGTTGACCACGGTAAAACTACCTTGGTTGATTCTCTTCTTAAACAGTCTGGAGTTTTCCGTGAAGGAGAAGAAGTTCCTGATTGTGTAATGGACTCTAATACTTTAGAGAGAGAACGAGGCATTACTATTTTATCAAAAAATACTGCTGTTCGATATGAAAATACTCTGATCAACATTATTGATACTCCTGGACACGCAGATTTTGGCGGGGAAGTTGAACGAGTATTGGGAATGGTTGATGGTTGTATTTTAATTGTAGATGCGAATGAAGGCCCTATGCCTCAAACTCGCTTTGTACTTAAGAAAGCCTTAGAAAAAGGTTTACGCCCTATTGTTGTCGTAAATAAAATTGATCGTCCTCAAGCTGAACCAGATCAAGCTGTTGATAAAGTATTTGATCTTTTCGTTGAACTTGGGGGTGACGATGATCAATGTGACTTTACTACTTTATTCGCCTCTGGTATATCAGGATTTGCAAAAGTGAATTTAGAGGATGAATCTGTAGATATGCAACCTCTTTTTCAAACAATTTTGCGTTGTGTTCCCCCTCCATCAGGAGATGAAGAAAAACCTTTACAGTTACAGGTCACTACTTTAGATTATTCAGAATATTTAGGACGTATCATAATAGGTCGTATAAATAATGGGAAAATTGTTGCTGGACAACAAGCAACACTAATTAAAGAAGATGGTAGTTATGTTAAAGGGAAAGTTAGTAAGCTTTTAGGATTTGAAGGTTTACAAAGAGTAGAGTTGAAAGAAAGTACTGCGGGTAATATTGTAGCTGTAGCGGGTTTTTCTGATGCCAACATTGGAGAAACTTTAGCGTGTTCTGAAAGCCCTCAAGCCTTACCCTTGATCAAGGTTGACGAACCTACTTTACAAATGACTTTTTCAGTTAATGATTCTCCTTTTGCAGGTCAAGAAGGAAAATTTGTCACTTCTCGACAATTACGTGATCGTCTAATGAGAGAATTAGAAACTAATGTTGCTTTAAAGGTAAGTACTGGAGATTCTTCTGATAAGTTCCTAGTATCAGGGAGAGGAGAATTACACTTAGGTATTCTCATCGAAACAATGCGTAGAGAAGGTTATGAGTTCCAAGTTGCTCAGCCTCAGGTTATTTATCGACAAGTTGATGGGAAATCTCATGAACCTTTCGAATATTTGATTTTAGATGTTCCTGAAGAAGCTGTTGGATCCTGCATGGAACGTCTAGGGCAAAGAAGAGGAGAAATGCAAGATATGGAGACAGGTGTTAATGGACGAACACAGCTGGAATTCATTATACCTGCCAGAGGATTACTAGGTTTCCGCGGAGACTTTATTCGTCTTTCAAGAGGAGATGGAATTATGAATCATAGCTTTTTAGATTATCGTCCTGCATCTGGTAATCTAGAAACACGTTATAACGGTGTAATGATTTCCTTTGAAGAAGGTGTGTCTACTTTCTACGCAATGAAAAATGCTGAAGATAGAGGAATGTTCTTTATTTCTCCTGGCACAAAAGTATATAGAGGTATGGTTATAGGGGAACATAACCGTCCACCAGATATAGAAATTAATGTTTGTAAAACTAAGCAGCTAACTAACCATCGTGCCTCGGGCGGTGAAGAGTTAGTTCAGTTACAAACACCACAAGAGATGAATTTAGAAAGGGCTTTAGAATATATTGGTCCTGATGAACTTGTAGAGGTTACCCCAGAGTCTATTCGGTTACGCAAAGTTAAAACGAAAAAATTAGCAAAAAAATAATTTTGCCGACTAGCATGAGGGTATCATTAACCAATAATACTTTTAAAGATTTATCAATTGTGGTAAATCTTTAAAAGTATTATTACATTAATATATTGCTTGACAGTATCTCAATTAAAGCAGAGCAAAAATATTAACTTTTGTCCAAAGACAGGTTGTCAAACTTCATTATTAGATTTATAGTGGGATGTATAACCGAACAAGTTACGTCAATCTTTCTTTTAGTTAAGACACTGGTAGGAACGATAATATGTTTAAAAAATTAGGATTGCTTATTGCTGCATTTTGCCTAGTTATTTCTAGTTTTTTTGTTGCAGCTAGTCCTGCTACAGCTAAAACCTTCGAAGTAAAAATGGGAACCGATTCCGGAATGTTAGGATTTGAACCAAAAACAGTAACAATTAAATCAGGAGATACTGTTAAATGGGTCAACAATAAATTAGCTCCTCATAATGTTGTATTTGAAAGCTCTGCAGAATACTCTCACAAAGGATTGCTTTTTTCTCCTGGAGAATCATTTGAAAGTACTTTCAATGAAGCTGGAGAATATACCTATTATTGTGAACCTCATCGTGGGGCTGGAATGGTTGGAAAAATCGTCGTACAATAATTGTACTAAAAACCATTATTACAGTTAAGCCTACGAATAATCGTAGGCTTAACTGTAGAGACTTTTAAGTTATTTAATAATATAAGTAGACAATTGAACAATAGAAGTTCAAAGCTCAGATATATATTTTTTATAGTCTGATATTTTTTTGCTAATGACTAAGTTATTTTTATGCACAATTGTCTCATATCCATCACAAGTTGGTAATTGAGATATATTATCTAAACGATTTTTATTTATTTTATCAATTTCATGTTTACTATAATTAACTATTCCTCTTGCTACTTCCTCTCCTCCCTCATTACATAACCTAACTGCTTCAAAAGACTTGAAATTACCTTCGACCCTTATTACATCTGCTACTAATAATGATTTTCCTTTTTGAGAAATTGCTATAATTGACTCTTCATTAAGATAAAGTTTTCCTGTAGGTAATAAACCATAAGAAATCCAGCGTTTTCGAGCATTATCGTTTTCTAAATAAGCACCAAATTTAGTTCCGATATCTTCGCCATCAAGAATTTTGATTAAGTTTTCTGGATACTTTCCATTGGTGATAACTGTTGTTATTCCTGCTTTGGTAGCTAATTTTGCCGCCGTTAACTTAGTCAGCATTCCTCCTGTTCCCCATTGAGATCCTGTGCTATTAGCTTGAACTTGTAATTTAGCTAGCTGTACACTATCAACATTACTAATAGGTTGAGCGTCAGGAAATAAACGTGGATCAGCAGAATAAAGATAATCAACATCTGTTAGTATAAATAACCAATCTGCATTGATTAAACTTGCGACTGAGGCAGAGAGAGTGTCATTATCACCAAACTTTAATTCTTCAATGGCAACTGTATCATTTTCATTAACGATAGGAATTACACCTAACTTGAATAATGCATTAAAAGTATTTCTAGCATTGATATAACAGCTTCTTTCCATTAATTCTCTTCGAGTTAATAGAATTTGTGCTATTGGTTGATCTATTGAAGTAAAAAGCTCATCGTATACGTGCATTAATCTTCCTTGGCCCACTGCAGCAATCGCTTGTTTTAAAGAAATTTTTTTTGGTGTTTCTTTTACTTTTAGACGACTACAACCTACTCCAACAGCTCCTGAGGAAACTAGAACAACATTATGACCTAATTGCCTTAACTTAGTTAATGTTTTAACTAAAGAATTAATTGTCGATAAAACTAATTTTCTTGTCTCTGGTTGGGTAAGATTGGAGGTACCAATCTTGACAACAATTGTATGCTTATAACTCATATATTGTGAAAAGTAAATTAGATTTTTTACTGCCCTGCATATAATGCAGCACCAATCAAGCCAACTTTTGGATTCAATATTACGTGCACAGGAATTTCAGACAAAAGAGAACTCATCCTTCCTTTAGATTTAAATGAGTTTATAAATGCCTCACTTTTCATCAAGGGTAATATTTTTGCAGCTATTCCTCCAGCAACATATAATCCACTATATGGTAGAAGTTTTAAAGCAAGATTACCTGCTTCTGAACCATAAGATTCGATGAAGAGTCCCATTGCTTGCTGACATAGAAAATCATTATTTTCTATAGCAGCTTTAGATATGGTTGCTGAAATATTAATAGCTTTTTTGATTTTCCAAGCTTCATAAGCTATCTTCATCTTTTCTGACTCTTGTTCAGGGTATTTTAGGCGTAAAAATTCGTATATTGTACTAATTCCTATTCCAGAAACTACTCTTTCAACTGATATCCTAGATAAGTTATATTTTTCTTTAATATATGTTGATAATTCATATCCTAAACTATTGTGTGGTGCAAAATCAGCATGAGAACCTTCAGAAGGGAAAGCGGCATACTTTTCATTCTCTAAAGGTATTAAAAATCCTTCTCCTAGTCCTGTACCCGCTCCTAAAACAGCAATAGGAGCTTTTGGCTTTGGTTCAACATCTTGTAAAGTATATAGATCTTCATCCTTTAGTCCTAAGATGCCATAGCTAATAGCTACAAAATCATTAATTAAATCAACTTTATCTATAAAAAGTTCTTCCTGTAGACGACTACTAGTTAAAAACCAATTTAAATTAGTTAGCTTTGAAGTATTATTAATAACTGGTCCAGCAATCCCAAAACAGGCGTTTTTCACTATTATTTTTGAACCTAGTTGAAGCTGTGCTTCTTCGCAAAAATGCTTTACGATTGGTACAAGGTCTACAAAATCTTGACTAGGATATGTTTTCTCATATAGTCTTTGTTGCTGGGGTAATTTTTGGCCATTTTCAACATTTTCTGACTCAACTAAGCTTAAAATTGTTTTGGTTCCGCCGATGTCTCCAGCAAGTAATAGGACCATAATGAATTTACTCTTTTTTATACTTTTCTTAGTTTAATAAGAACTGGTTATTATGTAAAATAATCGTTGTTTATATTTCAGCAGTCTTAAACATAGTGAACTAATTGTTAGTTATTAACTATACTACTTATTAATTTTCCTATTTTTTATACCATAAATAATATACTGGAAACAGAGCTTTATTGCTCCATAACATGGGAATAAGTTGCTCTGATTTATTCGAAGTACATTAGAAAAATTTAATAATATTATTTCAATGACATGATATTTATATTTTGAAAAAATATAAATAGTTCTAAATATTAATTTTTAAAATTAATTTAATATATTTTTATATTAAGCAATACAATGGTAGTATGTTATTTCTTCAGTAACGATTTTAATTGGCAATACAAAAAAGTCTTCAATCCTTGAATATTTAGTACATTCCTAAATGCTTGAAAATCAAGGTGGCCTGTAAAGTATATAAAAATTATTTTACTTAGATCATTATCAAATATAGCTATTTTTTGGATAAACAAAGATTTGTATGGATATATTGAATTCAATTTTAACCTTTATAGATTACAATTTTTATATTTCTTTATTCGCAACAATACCAGAGCATGTAGATACAGATACAGATACTTCTCTTGTTTTATCTAGCATATTGCTTAGTTTAGTAATAATTTATTTCGCGAGTAAACTAGGAGGAGAAATTTGTGCCCGCATAGATCTTCCTCCTGTCTTAGGAGAATTAGTTGGGGGAGTAACAATAGGAATATCTATTTTAGGACTATTAGTGTTTCCAGAAGGTATGAATACTGCAAATAATTCATTGATTATGAGATTTTTGCAATTTTCAGCTGATGTTACCCCTGAAAATATACAAACTATTTTTAATTCGCAAGGTGAAATTATCTCAATTCTTTCAGAACTTGGCGTTATTATTCTCCTATTTGAGATTGGTTTAGAATCTAATTTGAAAGAATTGATCAGCGTTGGTCCTCAATCAGTAATGGTAGCTATAGTTGGTGTTGTTGCTCCATTTGTATTAGGAACCTTGGGCTTGACCTACTTATTTCACGTTGATATAATTCCCTCAATTTTTGCTGGGGCAGCTTTGACAGCCACTAGTATTGGAATCACAGCTAAGGTTCTGGCTGAACTTGGTCATCTTAGTTCTCAAGAGGGACAAATTATAATTGGGGCAGCTGTTTTAGATGATATTTTAGGAATTATTGTCCTAGCAGTAGTAGCAAGCTTAATTAAAACAGGACAAGTTGAAATTTTTAATATTGCTTATTTATCTTTGAGTGCTGCAATATTTTTAATTGGAGCAATTTTTATAGGACGATTACTACATCCAGTATATGTTAAGTTAGTCAATAAAATGAAGACTAGAGGTCAACTATTGTTGATATCTTTATGCTTCGCTTTTGTACTCTCTTACATAGCTCAAATAATTCACTTGGAAACTATTCTTGGCTCTTTTGCTGCAGGGTTAGTCTTAGCAGAGACAGAAAAACGAAAGGAGCTTCAAGATGTAATAGCCCCGATTTCTGATATTTTTGTTCCTATATTTTTCGTATGTGTTGGGGCAAAAACAGATTTAAGCGTTTTAAATCCTACTGATCCTAATAATAGAGAAGGACTAATTCTAGCTGGATTTTTAATACTTGTAGCTATTATTGGGAAAATTATTTCTGGATTTACTATTATTGGTCAACCTGAACTTAATAAACTTGCTATTGGTGTAGGTATGATTCCTCGAGGTGAAGTTGGCCTGGTATTTGTAGGTGTTGGTTCAGCTAGCGGCATATTATCTAAACCTATAGAAGCATCAATTATTGTAATGGTTATTTTTACAACTTTTTTAGCTCCCCTTCTCCTTAGAAGTATCTTAAAAGAACCTTTCTTGGCTACTCAAAAACAAAAAATTACTTAATTTATTTGAAATAACATATCATATTATTTAGTTTTAATATTTTTAACCATAAATTTAACAAATAAGTTTTATTTCATGTGCTAAAAAGCTTTAAAATGTCGAGTTCTTTAGTTTGATAGAATTTAGTCTACTAGCAAAATTTTTCAAATCGCTCTAATTTAGAAGACTTAATTATCTTTATTAAGACTTCTAAATTATTAACAACAAAAAATTTAATAATCTTCTTTTACATGTACAACATAATTTACTTGAATGTAATACTATTCTTGACTATTAAAAAATTTCTTACAAAATAATTGCAAATGAGAACAGTGAATGACTATCCAATTGGAATTTTTGATAGTGGTGTAGGAGGATTAACCGTCTTTCAAGAAATTCACAAACTACTACCTCAAGAATCAATTTTATATTTTGCTGATAATGCTAGACTGCCTTATGGAAACCGCTCTTCGACCGAAATACTACAATTTGTTAGAGAAATTCTAAATTGGATGAGTTACAGCAAGGTAAAAATGGCTGTTATGGCTTGCAATACCAGTTCTGCCCTGGCTTTAGAAGCTGTTCGTAAAGAATTCAATTTTCCAATCTTGGGGGTAGTTTTACCTGGAGCTAGAGCGGCTACAAAATATAGCCACCGTGTTGGAGTTATATCAACTCTTGCAACAGCTAAAAGTGACTCCTATCGTCAAGCTATTCAAGAAATTAATCCTAATATAAAAGTCTGGCAAGTAGGGTGTCCTGAACTTGTACCTTTAATTGAACGCGATAAAATTTATGATTTTCATACACAAGAAATTCTTAAAAAATATATCAATCCTTTATTAGAAAAAAATATTGATACACTTATATACGGCTGTACTCATTATAGGCATTTAGAAGAAATAATTAAAAATATTATTCCTTATAAAATTGAATTAATAGATCCTGCATATTATGTAGCACAATCAGTAAAGAAAGAATTGGAAATAATGAGCTTACGCAAAAGGAGTCCTGGCTTCAATGTAAGATTTGTAGTCACTGGCTCTCCTAAAAACTTTTCCCGACTTTCTAAAAAATGTTTAGGTTATTATCCGTTAGTTGACTTTATTTCATTAAATAGAAATCTCCAGGAATTAATGATTAGTAATACAATAAATAAAAACAACTAATTGTTATGTTATTATTAATGCCTTACCTCTAATTTAGTAATTTAAATAGTAATAATTATCCATAAATAAAAAAATACAATTAACATACCAGAGAATAATTTTCTTAATCAATTTATACTTTTTGAAACATTTATTATTATTAAACAAAAAATTACAGGGCTTCCCAGTGTGAAAAGGTTAGCTTAAAATAAATATAGCGGTATGTAAAATTTCATGACTTGATAATCAGGTTTAGCTAACCGTATGACCTCAAAAACTTCCCTATTTTTTCCCGTAGAAGACGATTTAAAACTTTTAAGAAATAATTTAAAGAGTTTAGTTGGAACACGCCACCCTATTCTTAGTGCAGCTGCTGAACATCTTTTTGATGCTGGTGGCAAACATATTCGTCCTGCCATCGTATTACTAGTTTCTAAAGCAACTATGCTAGAAGGTGATATTACTCCACATCATCGTCGACTCGCAGAAATAACTGAAATGATTCACACTGCAAGTTTAGTCCATGACGATATAGTAGATGAAGCGGTATTGCGGCGTAATGTTCCTACGGTAAATAGCCTATTTGATAATCGAATAGCTGTTCTCGCAGGAGATTTTTTATTTGCTCAATCTTCTTGGTATTTAGCCAATTTAGACAACTTGCAAGTAGTAAAATTACTTTCTGAAGTTATTCGTGATTTTGCTGAAGGTGAAATATCTCAGGGAATTAATCGCTTTGATACAAGTTTAACTTTGGATTCATACTTAGATAAAAGTTATTACAAAACAGCTTCTTTAATTGCTAATAGCGCTAAATCTGCAACAATTTTAAGCAACTCTTCCTTAGATATTATTAATAGCATTTACACTTATGGACGATGTCTAGGATTAGCCTTTCAAATCGTTGACGATATTCTTGATTTTACTTCACCAACAAAAGTACTAGGTAAACCTGCAGGTTCAGATTTGATTAACGGTAATATTACTGCTCCTGTTCTATTTGCAATGGAGGAAACACCTTATTTAGCAAAACTTATTGAAAGAGAATTTAATCAAGAAAAAGATATTGAAAAAGCTTTAGCAATAGTAGCTGAAAGCAAAGGTATTCAACGCTCACAAGAGTTGGCGAAATATTATGCTCTATTAGCTATAGAACAATTAGATTGTCTTAAGCCTTCACCCTTTTCTCAATCTTTAACTGAGCTTGTTAATTATGTATTAGATAGACTTTATTAATAATAAAAAGTAACTTATTTCTTTTTTATAGTTTAATTTTTTTTAATTCTAATCCTTCCTCAAAAATTTGATCAATAGGCATCATTACGTTGTCAGTAGTCATGAATTTATGGTCTTTAGTTGCTTGAATCACTGTTTCATCATCGAGACAGTATTCAAAAATTTCTTGTTTACCTCTATCATGCCATTGAGCAATTGGCTGAGTATAAATGACCCCTTGATTATTAATAGTGTAAACTTTACATTTAATATTTTCTTGTACTATTCTTCCAATAGGCAACAGCCCATATTCAACAGTTAAAACTTTTGTGTCATAACTGAGGCAGTATTCAGCAAACTTAACCATCTGTTGAAAAAGATTTTCTGCAACAGACCGAGAAACCCCATTATTTAATGAACCATCAATAAATTTTTTTTGGTGTTTTTCCATTTCTGAGGCCTTCTTTTTACCCATAGCTCGACGTAGCAAATCTGCTTCTCCGAGAGAATAGCCAGCTAATTGTTGCGCCATTGTCATGATTTGCTCTTGGTAAACTAAAACAGCATATGTTTCTTTTAAAATAGGTTCTAAAAGTTTATCTTCATATTTAATTGCTTCTTTACCATGCTTACGGTTAATAAATTTTGGAATTAATCCTGCATCTAATGGCCCAGGACGATATAGAGCAAGAATAGAGGATATATCTTCTATTCCTGATGGTTTTAAATCTTTTACTATCTGCTTCATCCCTGATGATTCTAATTGAAAAATTCCTTCCAATTCGCCGTCTCCTAATAATTTATGAGTTTTTTCAATATCAGTAGGTAACTTGCTGATTTTTCCTTGTTCCAATTCTTTCAGAGCTTTCCTTTCATCTGTAGGCAATTGTTCTACATCTAGTTTAATATTCCGATTTTTTTCTATTAAATCAGCAGCTCGTTGAATTGTAGTTAAATTTCTTAATCCTAAGAAATCCATTTTTAACAGACCTAATGATTCTAAATCTTCCATATAGTATTGTGTTATTACGGCCCCATCGTTATTTTTTTGTAACGGAACGATTTCATCCAAAGATTCTGAGGAAATTACTACTCCTGCTGCATGTACTCCAAATGTTTTATTAGTACCCTCAATACGGATAGCCATATCTAACCATCGTCTAACTAACGGGTCTTGATCGTATCGATCTTTAAATTCTGGAGAAGGAGTTTCATTAGAAACCATTACTTTTAATTTTGTAGGTTTCCCTCTTGTTACAGGAATCATTTTAGTCATTTTATCTGATTCAGAATATGGAATATCTAATACCCTTGCTACATCTTTTAAAACAGCTTTAGAAGTCATTCGATTGAATGTAATAATCTGAGCAACGTTTTTCTCGCCATCCTTTTTCGTGACATATTTAATCATTTCATCACGCCTTTCGATGCAAAAGTCTGTATCAACATCAGGCATTGATTTTCTTTCAGGATTTAAAAATCTTTCAAAAAGTAAACCATGATAAATGGGATCAATGTTTGTAATTTTTAAAGAGTATGCTACCAAAGAACCTGCTGCGGATCCTCTACCTGGACCTACGGGAATTTCATTATCTCTTGCATATTTAATATAATCCCAAACTACTAAAAAATAACTTGAGAATCCCATTTTTTCAAGCATGTCCAACTCATATTCTAAACGCTGCTGGTATTCTTCTGAAACTTGATTGATAGATTTACAATTTAATCTTTCTAATAATCCTTGGAGACTAATTTCTCTTACATAGCTGTCAAGATCATGCCCTATAGGAACCGGAAAGTCTGGAATACGTGGTTCTCCTAAAATATGGTAAGTATCGATTTTATTAGCGACTTCTAAAGTATTATTAATAGCTTCTTTTATAAGATCATCATCAAGATGATCACGAAAAAGTAATTTCATTTCATCAATAGATTTTAGGTATTCTGTTCCGCTATATCTTAACCTTTTCTCATCAGAAATAAGTTTTGCTGTTTGAATACATAGTAAAGCATCATGCGCTTCGACATCATAGCAAGAAGTAAAGTGAGAATCATTAGTAGCTATAATCTTAATATTTAAATCTTGAGCGATTTTACTAATTGAAACATTAACAATTCTATCTTCTGTAGATCCATGATCTTGAATTTCTAGGTAGAAATCATTTGCAAAGATTTTTTTGTACCACTGGGCCACTTCTTTTGCACCTTGAAAATCTCCTGATAAAATTTTTTGAGGTATTTCTCCTCCTAAGCAGGCACTAGTTACAATTAATCCATCGTGGTACTTTTCTAATAATTCTTTATTAATACAAGGGCGTGAAAAAATTCCTTTGCCCTGTACTCCCTCAAGATGAGAAATCGTAGTTAGCTTTGATAAATTTTTATATCCTTGTGTATTTTTAGCTAAAACAACTTGGTGATACTTTTTATATCGTTTTTTTTCTGTAATATCCCCATTAATAACGTACATTTCGTTACCAATAATGGGTTTAATATTTTTATTCTTACAAACTTTAATTAGTTCAATCGCTCCATACATAACTCCATGATCAGTTAATGCTATTGCAGGCATGCCTAGCTGAATAGCGCGATCAACCAACGCATCTAATTGAGATGCTCCATCAAGCAAACTATAGGCACTATGTACATGTAAACCAACAAAAGACATAATTTAAAATTAGTTAAATAATAGAAAAATATTTGAACTTAAAAAAATATTTATACAGCTTACATGACTTTTGTCGTATTGAAATATAAATTTTTTAAAATAATAGTTACCGTTACTTATAAAAAGTAAATAAGTAATTTATGCTATTAATTTTTAATATACTCTTTTCATTAAGTTCATATTCAGTCTATTTTTTTGCTTGAGGTCGAGAAAATTTCGAGGCTCCATGAAAATTTTTGACTGGTTCATTTTTTAGAGCTTCTTTCATAAAGCTACGCCATATAGGTGCTGCATGTCCGCCTCCTGTAATACCTTTCCCTAAAGCTCGATTAGCATCATCACCAACCCATACGGCAGTCGCTAGTTGGGGTACATAACCAACAAACCAAACATTACGTTCATTATCTGTAGTTCCAGTTTTTCCTGCTGCTGGCCTACCAATATTAGCGGCTCTTCCTGTACCTCTTTGAATAACTTCTTGTAAAACACTAGTTAAAGAAGATGTTGCCCAAGGATCAAGGACAAAGTACGGTTGGGGAGTATTATCTAATAAGATATTACCTTTGCTATCAGTAACTTTGAGAATAATTGTAGGATCAGCATACCATCCATTGCTAGCAAAAGTTGCATAAGCATTTGCCATCTCTAAAGGTGTAATATCTCCGGCACCTAGAGGAAGAGAAATTACTGGACGCATAGGGCTCGTAATACCTAATAAACGACAAACATCAATTATTTTTCTTACCCCAACTTTTTGTCCAATAACTACGGCAGGAACATTACGAGACTTCATCAGAGCAGATTTTAGTGACATAGTTCCTGAAAACTTTCCTCCATAGTTTCTAGGACTATATAATTGTCCTGCCCCGTCTCTATAAGTAACAGGACTATCATTAATTACCGAGCTTGGTGTAAATTTCCCACTAGCAAAAGCTGTGTAATAAACGAATGGTTTAAAAGATGAACCTGGTTGACGGCGAGATTGAGTAGCTCGGTTTAGTTGGCTTTTATTATAATTTACTCCTCCAACAATTGCTTTTATGAAATGGGTACGTGGATCAATTGCTACTAAAGCAACTTGAAGATCTTTAGCAGATATGCCTTGCTTTCTTAATTTTTCATATCCGTCTTTAACTGCTCTTTCGGCTTTTTGTTGCGTGGCATAATTAATAGATGTTTGTATACGCATCCCACCCTTTAGTATTATATCTTTACTAAACTTACCCTTTAACTCTTGCATTACCGTGTCGCTAACGTAAGGTAATTTACTAGCTTGCCACGAAGTTGGTTTTCCAATTTTTAAAGATGTTTTATAGGCTATTGCAGCTTCTTTCTCAGTAATCCATCCTAAAGCAGCCATACGATCAAGAACAACTTTTTGTCTTTTTTTTGCTTTTTGATAATCAAAAAAAGGACTGTGTGTTTCTGGAGCTTGAATTAGACCTGCTATGAGAGCTGCTTCTGGTAAATTCAACTTAGCAGCTGATTTATTAAAGTAGCTTTGTGCTGCAGTTTGTGCACCATAATTATTATGTCCCCAATAAATATTATTGAGATACATTTCCATGATTTGGTTTTTCGAAAATACTTGTTCTATGCGAATTGCTAAAACTGCTTCAGATAACTTTCTGCTAAAGGTGCGATCGCTACTCAAAAAAATGTTTTTAACCAACTGCATAGTTAAAGTTGATGCGCCTTCTACTACTCCACCACTTTTCCAATTAACCCACATAGCTCTTCCGATACTGTTAGGATTAATTCCATGGTGTAAATAAAAATGACTATCTTCAATTGCTAAAACTGCACGTTTTAAGTGAGGTGAAATTTGTTTAAATGCTACAGCTTCACGATTTGCTTCACCATGAAGTCGAGATATCAACTTACCTTTTATATCATAAACATAGCTAGTTTCTGATGGAGAGTAGTTACTAAGAGTACGTACATTCGGTAAATCTCGAAAACTAATAGCCAAACCTACCAACCCTCCGGCAACCATGGAAGTCGTTAGCAGGCTAAGTCCTAAAGTAGTTTTTTTAACAACAAAAAAGGTTTCTCGAATAAAAGAATTATCAATAATCGAGAATTTTTTATTATTTTGTTTTTGTCGAATAGTTTTAAACGACACAGTTCTTAATTTCCTCACACCAAGAGATTAATAAATATTTCTAACAGCCAAGAATGATACATTTAAATTTTCTACTATTTACAGTAAATTTTTTAATTCTTTCCTGACTTTTTTATTATGGCGGTTTTTGCCATGAATGGGTAGTAAAGAATCAATTTATATTTTTTTTTATCAAAATGCTCTTATCAGAATTTTATTTGACTGACTAGCTCTCAAATCATTAATTGAACCTATTACATACAACTATAGAAGAACTTTTTTATCTTATAGGTACAATTATTAATTTAATTAATTTTCTAAATATTAGCCTAGATCCTTATTGATAAGTCATACAATAACATTTTTAACTGTCATTACAAAAAATCATGAAAGTTTAAAAAATAAACAACTTTACTTATTCATTTAACTACAAAATTTACAATATTGGTATGCTTGACAATTTAAACATTTAATTTTTTTAATGTAATTTTGTGTTATCTCAATAATAACTCTTGTCAAAGTCTTAAATACGTAGCATTAGTAACAAAAGAACTTAATATTAGCTCTTTTCATGTAGTAATTAGCTATCTTTAATACAACAAACTAATTATCATATTTTATTTTCTTAATATAAAAGCCAAAATTTTTGTATCCATAACGAATCATAATGATCTAAATAACTAACTTTTTTAGCTAACAAACTATTTTTTAGAATAGTTTTTTTATATTAATTTTTACTCACATTTTTTAAATTATATTAATTAAAAATTTATGCTGTTGAAACAGAAGAAGAAGATTGAAATAGTCTTAATAATAACTTTTGCTATCATTACATTCATTGGAATTCTAAATCATTCTATGTGGCGTGATGAATTGAATGGTTGGTTGATTGCACGAGATAGCTCTTCCTTTTTTGATTTCTTTGAAAGCGTTAAATATGAAGGGCACCCCTTATTATGGTATTTCTTGTTATGGTTTTTAAATAAATTTACGGCTAATCCAATAATAATGCAAGTTGTTCATTGGTTAATATCTGTTGCTACATTATCTATTTTTATCATATACGCTCCTTTTAATACATTACAAAAAGTATTATTTAGTTTTGGTTATTTCCCTCTATATGAATATTCTCTGATTAGTCGTAATTATGCTTTTGGAATTTTATCAATTTTCTTATTTTGTACATGCTTTCAGATCAGAAGTAGACATAGGAACTATGTTACTTTGGCTTTTATTCTAGCTTTTATGGCAAATACTAATGCTTATTGTTTATTGATATCGATAGCACTAGGTATTACGTTATTTTTTGAATACTGCTTTAAAAAATATTTAGGTTATACAATAGAGGCTAAAAAAGCTCACATAATAATATCTATATTAATTTTAATTATAGGAGTAAGTATTTCAGTTTTTACATTACTACCTCCTATTGATAGCACATTACAAGGCGGTGCAAATCAATGGTTTTTAAATTTTGATATAAATCGCTTGCTTCAAACAGTTAATAGAATATGGCGTAGCTATATTATGGTAATTATTCCAAGTGACTCAAAAATATTAGACCTAATCTTTTTTTCTTTTTTATCTATTATTTTATTTAGTTGTATTTTATTATCGTTTATTCAAAAGCCAGTAGCTCTTTGCTTTTATTTAGTAGGAAGCTTAGAAATTATTATTTTTACCTATATTAAATTTTTAGGCTCACAAAGACATTATGGACATTTATATATTATTCTTATCAGTTCTTTGTGGATAGAAAATAGTTGCGATGATGTAAGATTGCATAAAAAATATCTAGAAAATATATTTGTCCGTTTTTTAAATTCTTTTTCTAAAATAACAGAATTTCTTGTGTCTTACAGAAAGTATGTTATTGGAATCATATTATGGTTACAGGTAATAGCAGGTATAGTTGCCTTTAGTAGAGATTTATCTATTCCATATTCTAGTAGCAGAATGACAGCAAATTTTATTCAACAAAATAACCTAGATGATTATCTAATATTTGGAAGTGAAGATTTCACTATAGCTCCTATTAGTGGGTATCTCAATAAAAAAATTTATTATCCTGAAACAAAAAAAATGGGTAGTTATGTATTATTTAATAATTCTCGACAACCTACTAATGATTTGGAGATTATAAGTCAAATAGAAAAAAGAATTTTAAATCAGAATGAAAATATTTTACTTATTCTAAATCATGAATTATTAGAATATTCCGATAATTTAGATATTGTATTACTAAAAAAATTTATGAAATCTTTCATCTATAATGAGAAATATTATATTTATTTAGTAAAGCCCCATAAAAATGATTAGGCTAAATATTAAAAATGACGTTTCATGGTTTTTACTTTTACTAATATTAGCTCTATTTATTTGGTTAATTAGATTAGGAGACTTACCAATTAGAGACTGGGACGAAGGATACTACGCTACAGTTGCTAGCAATATGTTTGAATCTGGTGATTGGCTTTATCTTAAGTACCATAATCAACCTTTTTTGCTAAAACCTCCTTTAATTATTTGGCTCATTAATCTTTCTTATCACTTGGGTGGTATTAATGAATTTACTACTCGTCTCCCTTGCGCTCTGCTGACTGCAGTTGGTATTCCTTTGCTTTACTTAGTTGGTAGAAATATATTTCACACACAACTCCCAGCAATTTTAAGCAGTTTAGTTTATCTAACTTCACTTCCCATATTAAGGCATGGGCGCTTAGCAATGATTGATGGTATGGTTAATACCTTTTTGATTTTATGCATATTATCTTTATTGAAATCAAAAAAACAACCATTATGGATATTAGGCTTTGGTATTGGTTTAGGGATGATTGCATTAAGTAAAGGAATTTTAGCAATCGCCTTAGGAGGTGTTTTGGGGGTTTACATGCTTTTAAGTGACTATAGTAAATTATTTAAAAGTAATTTATTTTGGATAGGTTTATTGATAGGTTTTTCTCCGGTCTTTATTTGGTATTATTTCCAAATAAATTTCTATGGAGAGAAGTTTATTGAAGTTCATTTTTTTCAACAGAATTTTGATCGTTTATCAACTGCTGTAGAAGGTAATAAAGGGGAGGTTTGGTACTATATACTTGAACTAGCAAAGTATAGTTTTCCTTGGTTAATATTTTTTCCAGGGGGTTTAATTGTTGCTTGGAAGAAACGTCAAAAAATTTAATTAAGTTAATAGCAACAGGATTTTTCCTGTTTTTGTTTATAATTACAATTATGGGCACTAAATTACCTTGGTATATAATGCCGGTTTATCCCTTTTTTGCTCTAGCTACTGGATATAATCTATCTTATTTCTATTCGTACCCCAAAAGTTTTCCTAAAGTATTAATGCTTGGTATGTCTGCATTAACTTACCTTATATTGGGATTAGGAATATATATATTTAGGGAGCCACAACAATTTATTTTTCAATTGATATTTTTTACATTTTTTAATACTTTTTTATGGACTAATCAAAAGTTATATAAAAAGTCATCTAGTTTTATCACGGTTCTGATAGTAGGTCTATATTTAAGTTTGACCTTATTGATGATCTCTAATTCTTGGTTATGGGAATTAAATGAGTCATTTCCTGTAAAATCTGTAGCCAAACTAATTAGAGAGAATACACCAATTGATACTATTGTTTACACCTCATTTCCTTATAATCGCCCTAGTTTAGATTTTTATAGTAAGCGTCAAGTTATATCTCAAAATAAAAATGAGTTAGATATACTTGCATTAAATTCATCATATCTTTTATTAGAGGATAGAAAAGCTCTAGACTTCAAGTTGATTGATGCTAAGATGCTAGGAGAAGCTTCAGGATTTATTCTTATTTCGACCCAAAAAGAATAAGCATAAACATATTTAGATGAGATTTATGAAAATAAAAAAATTATTATTAGCCATAATAACAGTAGTTTCATTAATTCCAGTATTTTTATCATTGGTAAATAGTGTTCATCAACCGCAATCTCAATCTAATTTTCAACTTTATCAAACAAATTTAATCCTTAAGACTTCCCAGATTTTTGATAATGATCATCAAAAAATTAAGAGTATTAGTCAATATATATCAGGACAGCAACCATATATAGATGCTCTCAAAAAGTATAGCGAAACACATGGTATTTTATCTGATAGATTAGATGAATTAAGTACTGAGCTGAAAACATTTGATAACAATACGATTGGGGTAAAAGAAGAAATTCTTAGCTTAAATTCTTCTAATATTTCTGATCATAGAAAAAAAATATTAACCGATATAGATTATCGAAAAAAGACACTTAGTAATTTAAATCTTAAAATAGGATTACTAGAAGTTGCTCAAGGAAATACAAAGCAGGCTTTAGATATTTGGAAAAATAACAACTCTTTACTATCTCCATCTTCTTCGAACAAGTTATCTGACGTTCTGATTAATTTATGGAATAATAGTTTTGTGAAATCAGATGATGCAGAATTTATAATTAAAGAGAATTTAAATGGCTGGTTTCTTAGCTATTCTTTAAAAAGACTTTATGAAATAGAAGATCGGCAACAAGATTTACAAATTTTGCAAGCAAAATATGAGAAAAATTTGCAATCAACAATCTTAAAATTGGCTTTCCTTAATATAATTCCAGGCTTAGGAAGTGTTGTAGGAATAGGAATTATTATTTTCTCTTTGATTCAACTTATTTTAAGACAAGATTCTGCAATTTTAAATATAAGTAGTGATTATAAATGGGAAATACCCTGGACAGTTGAGACTCCTTGGAAAGTTTTTATTATAGGATTTTTCTTCTTTGGCCAAATTATTTTGCCTGCTTTGTTTACTACTCTAAATATCAATCTGATTAATTTGAGTCTTAGGGGAAAAGCTATTTATATCTTCAGCAGCTATCTTATAATGGCTTTAGGTGGAATTCTAGTACTTTATTTATCAATCAAGCCTTTCTTTCCTTTACCTCAAAAATTATTTAATTTTAAAATTTTTAAAAATTGGATCATATGGGGAATTAGTGGATATTTAGTTGCTTTACCTTCAGTCCTTATCATTTCATTGATTAATGATAATTTTTGGGGAGGTAAAGGAGGTAGTAATCCTTTGCTTTCTTTAGTTTTAGAAAATCAAGATTTATTTGCTTTAGCAATTTTTTATTTAACTGCAGCAGTAGCTGCACCGTTTTATGAAGAAATAATTTTTCGAGGTTTTTTATTACCTTCTTTAACTCGTTATATTTCCCCATGGGGTGCAATTATAGTGAGTAGTCTGATCTTTGCTGTTGCTCATCTTAATATTTCTGAAATTCTGCCACTAACAACTTTAGGAATTATTCTGGGAGTTGTTTATACACGTTCAGGTAATCTTTTATCGTCTATATTAATGCATAGTCTATGGAATACAGGAACTTTAGTTAGTCTTTTCTTATTAGGAACAGGAGGAAACTAACAGATAAGTCTAAATAACAAGAAACTTTACACTTTTTTAGCATATATTCTAAGTATTTTGGCGTGATTTTATTTCTAGATATATCAGTAAAGCATTAGTATCTGCAGGACTAACTCCACCAATACGAGATGCTTGACCAATAGTTAGTGGAGACACCTTAGTTAATTTTTCTCGCGCTTCCATTGATAAAGTTTCAATATTCATATAATCAATATCTGTGGGCAAATTACGGTCAGAATAACGTTTAACTTGCTCAAGTTGATTTTGTTGACGTTTCAAATAACCAGAATATTTAATATTAATTTCTACTCCCTCTTTTTCTCCGACAGTCAAATTATTATTTCCTAATCCATACTGTTCTAGATTTTTATAGTGAATTTTTGGACGTTTTAGCAAATCAGCTAGAGTAATTGCCCCTTTAATATTTTGCTGAGTATCTTTGATAAGTCTAATACCGATTTCATCTTTTTCTTTTATCCTAACTTTTGAAAGACGTATTTTTTCTTCGAGAATGTTTTTTTGCTTTTTTTGAAATAGATGCCATCTATAGTTATCAATTAGTCCAATTCTTCTCCCTAATGGCGTTAATCTTTCATCAGCATTATCTGAACGTAGTATTAAACGGTATTCAGATCTAGAAGTTAGCATTCGATAAGGTTCTCTGATATCTTTAGTACACAAATCATCAATTAGAGTACCAATATAACTGTCTTCTCTAGAAAAAATTATCATTTCTTCATTTTTGATAAATTTTGCGGCATTGATTCCGGCAACAATTCCTTGCGCTGCTGCCTCTTCATATCCTGTTGTTCCATTAATTTGTCCAGCACAAAAAAGACCTTCTATCTTTTTCGTCATTAGAGTTGGCTTACATTGAGTAGCTGGCAAAAAATCATACTCTACAGCATATGCAGGACGTAACATGACGCATTTTTCTAAACCAGGTAAAGTTTTCAACATTGCTGATTGGATGTTTTCTGGCAAACCCGTAGAAAATCCCTGTACATATAACTCAGGAGTTTCTCTTCCTTCTGGTTCTATAAAAATTTGATGACTATTTTTATCTGCAAACCTTACAATTTTATCTTCTATGGATGGACAATAGCGAGGTCCTTTAGACTTTACGAACCCTCCATAGATAGGTGATAAGTGAAGATTATCTTGTATTAACTTATGTGTCTCAGGTGTAGTTCTAGTTAAGTAACAATTCATTTGCTCTTTTTCTATCCAAAAATTGGGATCAAAACTAAACCATTTTAAATTTTTATCAGGAGGCTGAGGTTCTAGTTGAGAATAATCGACAGAACGTTTGTCAATTCTCGCAGGGGTTCCAGTTTTTAATCTTTCTGTTTCAAATCCTAGTTGTTTAAGGGTATTGGTTAAGTTTATAGAAGGGAATTCACCAGCTCTTCCAGCATCCATAGATTTATCGCCAATCCAAATCTGTCCTCCCAGGAAAGTTCCAGTTGCTAAGATAACTGCTTTTGCAGCAAAGCAACTACCAAAATATGTCTGAACCCCTCTGATTTCATCATTACGACCTAAGACCAAATCAGTAACCATACCTTCGCGAATATTAAGGTTCTCTTGATTCTCAATAATTGCTTTCATAGCTGCAGAGTATTCACGCTTATCAACTTGAGCACGTAATGCCCAAACTGCAGGACCCCTGGAAGCATTAAGAATACGCTTTTGTAAATATGTTAAATCAGTTACTTTCCCAATTTCTCCTCCTAAAGCATCTACTTCATGAGCTAATTGAGATTTAGCAGGTCCTCCTATCGCAGGATTACATGGTTGCCAAGCAACACGATCAAGATTTAGGGTCAACATTAAAGTTTTACACCCTAAACGTGAAGTGGCTAATGCAGCTTCACATCCTGAATGTCCTGCACCAACTACGATAACGTCAAATTCATCTTGAAAATTAAAATTATTATAAGAAGTCATGTGATTTTAAGAGTTATAAATGTAATCGAATATTTGAGTAAAGTGTAAATTTTGCTAGATTTAATAATTAAAAATTTTGTAGCGAGGAAAAAATTAACTTATAAATTGATTAAGTAATTTAGCTCAAAAGCTTATAATTTTAAGTGTGTCATGATTCAATCATATGACATTTTTTTATAAAAAAACAAAATTATAAGAGAAAACTATTAAGTTTATATTTAATAAGTAAATTTATTTATCAAGTTATTTTGTAGTACTTATTAAAAACAAAATAATTGAATGTTACTTATTGAATTAATAGTATAATTAGTCTTATCGTCTAGATAAAAAATAATTTTAAACGTATTAAAATATCTTCTTATAGCAAAAATAACAATTTTTTATTGTTATATTGTAATTATTTTTATCCTGAAATTAAAAACTAAAAATCAATATATTAGTCTAGTAGATAATTAATACTATTAAAAGTTTTAATCTTATAACTATCATGGATTTACTGCATATAATTGTCGGAATATTATTAATATTACTAGGTGTATCTGGCACGATTTATTTTTTGTCAACCCGTCCTTATCAATCTCCTGAATCAGTAGCTCAATCTTATGATCAATGGACAAAAGACGGTATATTAGAGTTTTATTGGGGTGAACATATTCATTTAGGTTATTATGGTTCTCCACCTCAAAAGAAAGATTTTTTAAAGGCAAAATCTGATTTTGTTCATGAAATGGTTCATTGGGGAAAATTAAATAAATTACCGACTGAAACTAGCGTTCTTGATGTAGGATGTGGTATCGGAGGGAGCAGCCGCATTTTGTCAAGAAATTATGGATTTAATGTTACTGGTATTACTATTAGTCCGAAACAAGTTAAACGTGCTCAAGAGCTAAGTTCTTCAGATCTCAATACTAAGTTTATGGTTAACGATGCTATGAATTTATCTTTTTCTGATGATAGTTTTGATGTTGTGTGGTGTATTGAAGCAGGTCCCCACATGTCCAATAAAAGAAAGTTTGCCCAAGAGTTGCTTCGTGTCCTCAAACCTAATGGTATATTGATTGTTGCTGATTGGAATCAACGTGATGATAGAAAGCAACCTTTAAATTTTTTAGAGGCAACTATCATGAAACAACTCTTAGAACAATGGTCTCATCCAGCCTTTGCAAGTATTGAAGGTTTTACAGAACTTTTAGAAATTACAGGCTTGGTAAAAGGAAAAGTAATCACAGATGATTGGACAGAACAAACACTTCCTTCCTGGCTAGAATCTATTTGGCAGGGAATTAAAAGACCTAGTGGTTTGTGGCACTTTGGTATTATCGGTTTCATAAAGTCTTTGAGAGAAGTACCAACACTACTTTTGATGCGTATAGCTTTTGGAACAGGTCTTTGCAAATTTGGAATGTTTTATGCTGTAAAAAAATAATCAATAGATTATTTAAATATGAGTGCAAAAATACTTTACCTATACTCAGCAAATTAATTAATTTTTTTCTACAAGAAAGGCCTTTTTAACTAGATTGCAATCTAGTTAAAAAGGCCTTTCTTGATATATTAAAATTCCAGCTAACTAGAACACTTTACGTAATTATTTTCTTCGCCAAGAAACTGTGGGTAAAATTTGTTTTTTATCAATTCTTCCTTTATATTTGGTTGCAAAATTCAGTAAAGAATCTAGGAGAGAGTCAGATAGATAGTGAGGATTTAACCCTAAATCTAGTAATTTAGTATTTTTTGCGTTGAAATAGTGCTCTTCTGCTTCAACCCTGGGATTCTCTAAATTATTAATTTCTACATTTAACCCTATCGCATTACCAGCTTTCTGTACCATTAAAGCTAAATCTTTAATGCTAAACAGCTCTGTAAATTGGTTAAAAACACGGAATTGTCCTACATCAGCAGGATTTTTAACAGCTAATTCAATACAACGTACTGTATCCCGAATATCTAAGAAACTTCTTGTTTGACCGCCAGTACCGTATACAGTCAAAGGATGTCCAATAGCTGCCTGAATACAGAAACGATTTAATGCTGTTCCGAAAACACCATCGTAATCTAAACGATTGATTAAAACTTCATCCATACCAGTTTCTTCTGTAAGCACACCGTATACTACACCTTGATTCAAGTCAGTAGCTCTTAATCCCCAAATTTTACAGGCGAATTGAATATTATGACTATCGTGAACCTTACTTAGATGATAAAAACTACCTGGTTGTTTCGGATATGGTAATGTGTCTGTACGACCATTATGTTCAATGGTGATATATCCTTCCTCAATATCAATATTAGGAGTTCCATACTCTCCCATAGTACCTAATTTAATAAGATGACAATCAGGGAAATATTCTTTAATACAATAAAGAATATTTAACGTACCTACCACATTATTAACTTGAGTAAATACTGAGTGCTCTCTATCGATCATAGAATATGGAGCAGAGCGTTGTTCTCCAAAATGAACCACTGAATCTGGCTCGAATTCATGAAAAGATTTACTTAAAAAAGCATAATCAGTAATATCTCCAATAAATAAATCAATAACTTTCCCTGTTAAGTCTTTCCAACGTTGAATTCGTTTTTGAATTGAGTTAATAGGAGTTAAAGTATCTGCTCCTAACTTCAAATCCCAATGTCTTCGACTTAAATTATCAAGAATTCCAACTTCATAACCTTTTTTGGAAAGATGTAGGGCGGTTGCCCAACCACAATAACCATCACCGCCGATAACCAGAACTTTCATATTGACTCTATAAATAATTTTGCAAATTTTTAGTTAATGTATAAAAGTACCAAGACTTGGCACCTTTTAGACCATTGAATATTAAGAATTTTGTTTCTAGTAGGTCAGTTTATCATCTTCTCGTAAATCAGAAGCAAATAATCCTCAACTTTTGTTTAGATTAAGTTTCCAGAATACTAGTTAGTAAAACTTTAACTTAACAGATACAAAATGTTTAACTTATTAAACTCATTACGTTAATTATTTTAACTAGTAAATTAAATTAGTAAAGAATTTAGCTAAATCTTAGAAATATTAATATTATTTACATTTCTAATTATTTGAAGCAATACTATAATCATCAAATTAAATTATAGTAAATAATAATAATTAAATGTAAATGTTTCTGATTTTAATTCGATTAAACTTTTTAATCCATAAAATTGACAAAAAAGATTCTATTTTTACTAAAAATCTTAGAACAAAATAACAATATATTTTAACCAGTTATTTGAATAAAATTTATGAAGATTCTAGTAATTAGTAATGGACATGGAGAAGATACCATTGCTATTTCTATAATTAAAGAATTAATTACTTACTCTATAGTTTCTGAGGTTGTTGCTCTTCCTTTAGTTGGAGAAGGTTATGCTTTTAAAAACAATCAGATACCAATTATAGGCAAAGTTAGTAACATGCCTTCAGGAGGATTTAATCAAAAAATATCAGAACTATTGCGTGATGTTAATAAAGGATTAATTAATCTAACATATCAGCAATATAAAGTAATTTATCAATGGGGGAAAGAAGATGGAATCATATTAGCAGTTGGAGATATTCTTCCCTTATTTTTTGCTTGGCTAAGTAATACTAACTTTGCTTTTATTGGAGTTGCTAAATCAGAATATTATGTTAGAGATGAAAGTGGTTGGTTGTCATCAACTTCAATGATTGATCGCTTTTTTAAATCAGTATATTACCCTTGGGAACGCTGGTTGATGAGATCCAATAAATGTAAAGGTATTTTTGTACGAGATACTCTAACAGCAGCAAGCTTATGTAAATTAAAAGTTTTTGCTCATGCTTTGGGAAACCCTATGATGAATGATTTTTCAAAGTTAACAACAGTTTGTTTTGACACTCATTTAGATCAAATAACTATTTTACTTTTACCTGGCTCAAGAACTCCTGAAACATGGCGTAACTGGAATTTGATTTTACAGTCTATTCAGACTATTTTAAAAACTTTCCCTAAAAAATCTTTTCTTTTTTTGAGTGCTATTGCCCCTAGCTTAAAATTTACACCTTTTCAAAAAGAACTAATAGATGATAACTGGAAAAACCAAACATTGGATCAAGATTATATTAAGTTAAAAGATTCTCAAGCCTTACAATTTCAAAAGAAAAATGCTACTTTAATACTTACACAATTTGCTTATGAAGAATGCCTGCAATCATCTCATTTAGGTATAGCTATGGCAGGAACTGCCACTGAACAGTTTGTAGGTTTAGGTAAACCTGTTATTTCATTTCCTGGAGAAGGTCCACAATTTACTCAATATTTCGCTGAAAGCCAAACACGCTTATTAGGTCACTCTGTAATCTTGGTTAAAAAGCCAAACAATAGTAGTGAGGTCCTAAAAAAATTATTAAGTGATAAAAAGCTAATAAATAGTATTAGTAAAAATGGAAAAAAACGTATGGGAAAATCGGGGGCTTCTAAAAGGATAGCTAAGTATCTTGTTAATAAATGTTTTGATGACCTTGGTTGAGTAAATCAGCAATGGCTTTTTGTTGATTTTGATGGTCAAAAGGCATAGTTTGCCGAGAATCTGTAATTAGCCAATCTAAAGCTGCTGCTTGCACATCAATTGCAGCCCCTGTCTTGTCTACACAATATCTTCCAAATACTAATTTGTCCGCCAATCTAACCCCTGGGCCTAAACGAGAATATTCAAAGATAACGCTATTATCTACAGTGGCATTACTGCAAATCCAGCAATTAGGTCCAATCATGCTAGGACCAATAATAGTTGCCCCATCCTCAATATGAGTCATTCCACCAATATAAACAGGTCCTTGAATATTGACCTTATCCCAATTTACAGCGACATTTAATCCTGTATAAATACCGGGTCTAACTTCAATACCTGGTATTTGAACGTTTTTAATTGTTCTTTGCAAGACTCCACGAATAGCGTGCCAGTAGTCAGGAACTTTACCTATATCAACCCATTCAAAGTCCATGTTAACTGCATAAAAAGGCGTATTTTCACTAACTAATTTAGGAAATAGTTCACTTCCTATATCATATTTTTGATTTGGAGGGATGTAATTAATAACTTCTGGTTCAAAAATATAAATTCCAGTATTAATATTTGTGCTTAATGCTTCTTCAATAGAAGGCTTTTCTTGAAAAGTTTTAATTTTACCTTCTTCATCAGTTACTACTACTCCATAGCTAGAAACAACTTCTTTTGAAACTGACTTGGTAATAACTGTAGCAATTGCTCCTTTCTCTTTATGCCATTTGACAGCAGCTGTTAGATCTAAATCAATCAATGCATCTCCGCACAATACAATAAAAGTATCATCAAAAAAAGGATTAAAATCTTGAATACGTCTCAATCCACCGGCAGATCCTAAAGCTTCTCCCACCAAATCACCATCAACAATTTTCCCTTCAAATGAGTAAGCTATTTGCACGCCAAAACGTTGCCCGTCACGGAAATAACTTTCAATTTCTTCCGCCAAATGGCTAACATTTACCATGACTTGATCAAAGCCATGTTTTCGTAATAGTTCTAACAAAAACTCCATTACAGGTTTTTGTAGAATAGGTATTAGAGGCTTAGGGATAGTCTGAGTAATAGGGCGAACTCGAGTTCCTTTGCCAGCAGCTAGAATCATGGCTTTCATGAATACTTTTCCTCAATCTTTGCCATTGTTTTTTTAAACAACAATGCTTAGTTTAGCATTTACTTTTCAAAAATCTCGATAAGAATTTAAAAAAATATTTATAAAACTTGAATATATAAACTTTGATAAAGCTCTTCTTGGAATAACTCAACTTTAGATTGTGATGATAAAAGTAGTAAAGCCCAAAATATCCCAACCCTATCTTGAGCTTCTAGTTTAGGATTGTTGACGGGTTTAGAGACCTTATGCCATTGACTTAGAAGATCTTCAATACTAATTTTTTTTTGATTCTGAATACATTGTGGAAATTTTTCTTGAAGAAAAATTTCCGATTGTTTAGCTAATTCTGTTAAATTCTCCTGGTGTGCAAGCTCAACAACCATTTTTGTAGCTTCCCTCTGTGAATAAGCACGAGGTGTTTTTTGAGGTTTTTTAGAAGGTTTTGATACTTCTAATTCCTCTGCGAATTCTTCAATATAACTAATTAACTCTTGTAAATTTACTTTACGCTTACGTGTTGGTAATGCTGCATTGCGACGACGTAGATACTTTTCTAAGTCTGGTCGTAATAATTGTTTTTTAACAATATCTTCTTCAATATTGTCAACTTCATTGAAATCTTCTTCTTGTGTAAAGCTTTGCGAATGAAGTCTATCAAGCGTATCAGCTTTGAAGCGAACTAACATAGATGCCCATAGAAAAGCTTGTCCTGATTTTGGCAATGTAGTTTGCTGAAAAACTTTATCAGACTGTTGAGTATTTTCTATCTCATTGAGAAAACGATCAACTACTTCAATTACTTGAACATCCCAAGGATCAATTTCTCCCTGTTGGGCTAGATTTATCAAGGTTTCTATTGCATTTGCTGCTTGAGGAATCATATTTTAATTTGATCTCACAATATTAAATATAAGTTTAGAAATTTATATCATCTATTTTTTGATGATATAAAGGAATCACCTTTAGAACGATTACTAAAATTATTTATTTTTATGTTTTTTGAAATTTTGAATAAGTATAACGATAGAAAAAATATTATTCAAACTACTTCCTAGACGGTTTCATTTACATAGAAGTTCAAAAAATATATATTTTGAAAATTAATCAATGTAATTTTATTTTGTATTAAAGCGTCATGTTTTCTCTAAGATAAAAAACATGAAAACAACATTTATACATCTAAGTAGGCAAAATATATAAATAATTACTAATTGTGAACATCCAATCTAGAATTTATCAGCTTGATAAGTATAAAATTTTTGAAATATTCCAATAGTTTCAAACTCATAATTAGAAATTGGAGGAGGTAATAATAATTCAGTTTCGTAAATACTAAATAGTAAATAATTTTGACGAACAGTTTTGTTTGAAATAACTTTATGAATGTTAGTCTTACCTATATCTACAAGGGTTTTACAGTGGTCTGACAGGAAACCTCCTAATACTCCAGATGATTGTGAACAAACCTCTTGTTTTAAATACGATGTAAGAGTTTTGGTAGCGTACTTTTCATATGCATGTTTTCCAGGATTAGTGACAATCATTACAACTCCTAGTCCTATTAAACCTGCTCCTCCAGCTATCTTTATTATCTGTAAAGCTTTCATAATTGTTGTTTATTGCAAAAATATCTCAAATTACTTTAAATCATTTATTACTATAAATGATAGGCTCTTTCTTTAAATATAAAGAAATTGAAATAAATAACACTTTTCATTCTAACTAGATATAAAGAAAGGTAAACTCAATATACACAAAGTAAATTTAGTAATAATATGGCTCGCAGAACTTATTCTCGTTATTCTTCAAAACAATCAATAATTTCAAATGTTAACTATAGTAAAATTGCTTTATTTGGAGGCACTTTTATATTAGGAATTGGAGTAGGTATTGGAATAACTTCTAATGCAAGTTTTAATCCACAGAATGTCGTTTCTAGAGAAGTTATTGATAAAAGTGCTCCCAATCCAGAACTTTGTGTACAGTATGGAGCAAGCGCCATTGTCACAGATATGCGTATATTCTTATCTTTAAATCCTTTTAGTGTTTATGCAACTCAACCACAAATGCAGCCTGGTTGTGTATTACGTCGTTCTAACATGACCATATTAGAACAAAAAAGATTAATATCAGGAGAGCAAGTCAGAGACTGCAAAAATCGAATGAATACTTTTGGCTTTGTTGGATCTCTTGAAAGTAAGCCTAGTATTAACTGTATTTATCCTAATGATGCTGCTGGAAATTTGTTTTTAAATCCCCAGGGCTCAACAAATTCTCGCTCAGAAGGAGAAAATTTTTAAATAATTATCATTGCTTTGCTTCGTTTGTGAATAATAATGTCTGATTTATTTTTTAGAAATTTTGCTCAATAATCTGTAGATAAGAGAAGATTAAATCATTAAGGAATTTCTGAAATTATTTACTGAAATAAGGGGTAACTGATAAGGTTAAGAAGATAGCACAATTCAGGTTGATTAGACTGAGGTTATCCATTTAAATTTTAGAATTTTCACTTGTGTCGGAAGGAGTAATTATGGGAACGTTATTAGAACAATTAAAAGAATTTACAGTTGTTGTAGCCGATACTGGGGATATTCAAGCTATTGAAACCTTTACACCTCGTGATGCTACTACAAATCCATCTTTGATTACAGCTGCAGCTCAGATGCCGCAATACCAATCTATTGTAGATAATACCTTAATAACTGCAAGAAAAGAATTGGGTAAAAACGCAAGTGAGTCTGATGTTACAACGTTGGCATTTGATAGATTAGCAGTAGGTTTTGGGTTAAAGATTCTTGAAATAATACCAGGACGAGTCTCTACGGAAGTTGATGCGCGTTTATCATATGATATGGAAGCAACTATTGAAAAAGCACATTTTTTAATTTCTGAGTACGAAAAAGCAGGAATTTCTCGTAAACGTGTTTTAATAAAAATTGCTTCTACTTGGGAAGGTATTAAAGCAGCAGAAGTCTTAGAGAAAGAAGGTATTCACTGCAATTTAACTTTATTGTTTGGTTTACATCAAGCAATTGCTTGTGCAGAATCGAATATTACTTTAATTTCTCCTTTTGTTGGGAGAATTCTAGATTGGTACAAAAAAATACAGGAGAAGATTATTCTTCTTCAGAAGACCCTGGAGTAATCTCAGTAGCTCAAATATATAATTACTACAAAAAGTTTGGTTATAAAACTGAGGTTATGGGAGCAAGTTTCAGAAATGTTGGAGAAATTCGCGAATTAGCAGGATGTGATTTATTAACTATTTCTCCTAAACTTCTAGAAGAATTAAAATCTACTGATGATAAATTACTACGTAAGCTTGACCCAAATAAAGCTACAAGTATGAATCTTGAAAAAATCTCTATCGATAAAGCTACTTTTGATAAGATGCATAAGGAAAATCAAATGGCTTATGATAAGCTCGATGAAGGAATTAAAGGGTTTACACAAGCATTAGAGTCTCTTGAAGAAATGCTTAAAACGAGATTAGCGCATATTGAGAAATAGTTAAGTTCTAGGTGTTGTAAATAGTAATTTCATTTCTGTTGCTGAAAATAGATTATTTTTAGCAATAGAAATGAAACTAAAGACAATCATTAAGACAGAAAGGGTACATTGTTAGAAAACAGTGTGCCCTTTCTATCTTAAGTTTAGAAATATATAATTATTTGAAACTAGGAAATATACAATGAATAATAATTTTTTAATTTCTCAAATTCTAGATGCCAATTTAGATAGAGCTAGGGAAGGAATAAGAGTTATAGAAGAATGGTGTCGTTTTGGCATTAAAAAAGGTCACTTAGCTAAAACTTGCAAAGACATACGACAAGAGCTTGCTCTTTGGCATACTTATGAGTTGCGCTTATCAAGAAATACTGAAAATGATCCAGGAATAGATTTATCACATCCAAAAGAAGAAGTGAAAAATAATGTTGAAGAGCTTTTACAGGCTAATTTATGCCGTGTTCAAGAAGCTCTAAGAGTATTGGAAGAGTATGGAAAACTTTACGATAGCAAAATGGGAAAATCTTTTAAAAAAATTCGTTATGAGGTTTATATATTAGAAAGTTCTTTAATAAGATACTCAAATCACAAACAACTCTGTAAAGCATCAATATACCTAATTACTTCACCTATAAAAAACTTGTTTAGTGTAGTTGAGTCATCTTTAAAAGGTGGATTACAAATATTACAATATAGAGAAAAAAATATAAGTGATAGTTCTTATATAAAAGTAGCAAGAAAACTTTGTGAGTTGTGTCATCAATATGATGCTTTATTTATTATGAATGATAGAGTTGATATTGCATTAGCTATCAATGCTGATGGAGTACACATAGGACAAGAAGATATTTCAATTAAAATAGCAAGAGAAATAATTGGTCCTCAAAAAATTATCGGGTGTTCAACAACAAATCCTTTGGAAATGGAGAAAGCAATAGAAGAAGGGGCAGATTATATAGGTGTTGGACCTATATATCCAACACCTAATAAACCAGAAAAGGAAACAATTCAGTCGGACTATTTGGACTATGTAATTAATAAATGTACTATTCCTTGGTTTGCTATTGGAGGAATTAATATTGATAACATTAAGAATATTACTGACTTAGGGGTGAAGCAAGTAGCTGTAATTCGCTTGATTATGGAAGCAGATAATCCTGAGGAGATGACAAAGTTCCTTTTAAAAAATTACTTATCTTAATCCTAACAAAGATATATAACCAAACTTTATAGATGGGTTAAAGATTCAAAAAATAATATGTATAAATTTATAAATGTTATGTAGTATAGTGAATTTAATTATTTGTTATGATTCCATAAGCTTCTAACAATAAATATAAAATTATTTATGAATAACATCGAAACGATAACCTTACAAGTTAATGGAAAACCTAAAAAATTCATATCTCAAATGAATTTGCCGCAATTTTTAGAAGAAATGCAATTTAATCCATATTTAGTAGTTATTGAATATAATGGAGAAATTTTACATAAAGAGTACTGGGAGAATACTTTTCTAAAAAAAGGAGATAATTTAGAAGTTGTAACTATAGTAGGTGGAGGGTAAGTCATCTATTTATCAGATATAGAAATAAACATAGCAACATTGTGAATTGGATGATATGCAACTTTAATATGCTATGTTACAAGTACAATATAAACAGTTTTATTTGTGACAAACTGGATATTATTTATTACAGATAATAGAAGATCAATATGGCTAATAGTCGTCGAGTATCTCGTATCTCCTCATTAATTAAACGTGAAATTTCCAACATGCTTCTCTTTGATATAAAAGATGATCGAGTAGGAGCCGGCATGATTAGTATAACTAACGTGGATTTGTCAGGAGATTTACAACATGTTAAAATCTTCGTAAGTATCTATGGCACTGAAGAAGTACAATTTGAAACAATGCAAGGGCTTAAGTCTTCAGAAGGTTATGTCAGGAAAGAACTTGCACAGCGTATACGACTAAGGCGAGCTCCAGATGTAAAATTTTTCCAAGATTACGGTATTGAGAAAGGAAATGAAATGTTATATTTGCTAAGCGAACTCAAAGATATCAATGTAACTGAACAAGACCCTTCTCCATTAAAATAGTTATAACTTTAATAAGCTTTTGAGGTTTTTTTGCTACCCGATTGGACAAAATTCACTTTGAGACAAAAAATCGGACAAATGATTATCGTCCGTGCTTCTGGTTGCTTATTTGATCACGAAATACGTTATCCAGCCTGGGAAGTTTCTAATGATAAATTATTTAGTTGGTTAAACACCTTAAATATAGGTGGAGTAATTTTATTAGGAGGAAGTGCTGGAGAAATAACACTAAGAACTAGACAACTTCAAAAACTATCAAATATTCCGTTGTTTATTGCTGCAGATATTGAAGAAGGTGTAGGCCAACGTTTTTCAGGGGGAACCCATTTTCCACCTCCAATGGCCCTGGGAGAAATTGCAAAACATGATTTAAAAACTGCTACTAAGCTAGCTTATAGTATGGGAGAGATGATAGCAGAAGAAGCGTTATCTATCGGAATTAATTGGATGTTAGCACCAATAGTTGATATCAATAATAATCCAAACAATCCCGTCATTAATATTCGCTCTTTTGGCGAAACTCCTGATGTAGTATCTCAATTAGCCAAAGCTTTTATTAAAGGTGCAAAAAACCATCCTATATTAACAACAGCTAAACATTTTCCAGGCCACGGTAACACGAGTAATGATTCTCATATTGAACTCCCTGTAATTAATCATGATTCTAAAAGATTAAACAATTTAGAACTAGTTCCTTTTAAAGAAGCGATTAGTTTGAAAATTGATAGTATAATGAGCGCCCATATTTTAATTAATGCTTGGGATAGAGAAAATCCAGCAACTTTATCTAAGAAAATTTTAACTAAACAATTAAGGGAAAAGCTTAACTTTAAAGGATTAATTATTACAGATGCATTAATGATGGGAGGAATATCAAAATATTTTTCTCCTAAAGAAATAGCTATTAGAGCTATTAAAGCTGGTGCTAATGTATTATTAATGCCAGATGATCCAGAGAATACTATAAAAGCTATTTACGATTCAGTTATATCTGGAGAGCTAGAAATAGAAACAATCGATCAATCTCTTGATAAGATTTGGAAAGCAAAAAATAAAATATGTAATTATAAAAACAATATTGATTCGGTTTATACTTTATCAAACAAGAAGACTAAAAAAGCCGTAACTAATATCATTTATAACTCTATAAGAACAAGCTCGAAACTACCATTAAAAACAATTGTAAAAATCAAGAAACGTAATCTAATAGTAGTTGATGATTTACTTAGTATGCCTTTCTTAATTCAGCAATCTCCTGGAATAACTATACCTAAATCTCTAGGTTATGATCTTCAAATAGTAGAATCTACTAATTTTCAAAGTATTTTAGATGATAACTATCTAACACTATTACAAATCTTTGCACGAGGTAATCCTTTTCGAGCAAGTGCAGGTTTATGTGATGCATCTAAAGAAGTTTATTTAAAATTATTTTCTACTTCTCTTCTTCAAGGTTTGATTATTTATGGAAGTCCATATGTACTAAATTGGTTTACAAAAATGAATATAGCCCAACAATTACCTTGGATACTTTCCTATGGACAGATAAAAGAGAGTCAAGAAATTGCTTGTAAAAAGTTATTTAACTTACTTGATAAAAAAACAACGAAAGTATCAAAATTCTCAGACAACATCTTTGAGTAAAGCTTTCAATAACACTAATTAAACTTATTGCTGATGTTGTTAACAAGATTCCAGGCAAGTTTAGCAGCACCAAGCATACCTGCCTTATTTCCTAATTTTGCCTCTAATAATTTAAGATTCGTACGAGAAGTTGGCAAAACACGTTGCTCAATTTCTTTTAAAGTAGCTTCGAGGAAAAAAGGCATGCTGCCACTAATTCCACCACCTATAACTATTGCTTCTGGAGTTAATATATAAATTATATTTGCTAACCCTGCTCCTAGTAATTGTCCGTATTTTTCCCAGAAAAGAATAGCTTCCTTGTGTCCTTCCTTAGCTAAAGAGCCAAGTTCGGCTGGATCCTTGCCTGTCATACGACGAATTGCTTGAATTGAACCAAATTGTTCTAGTGATCCTCTATTACCACTTTTACAGATAGGGCCATTAAAATCTAAGGTGATTAATCCCAACTCTCCTGCGGTTCCTAAATGTCCTGTAAATAGCTGATCATCAAGAATAATTGCTCCTCCAACTCCAGTCCCTAAGGTTAACATTATTAAATTCTTGTAGATTTTTCCTGCACCTAACCAAGCTTCTCCTAAACCTGCACAATTAGCATCATTCTCGATAACTGTAGGTAATTGAGTATGTTTTTCCAATAGGTCTGCTAAAGAAACGTTCTTCCAGTTTGATAAATTTATAGCTATTTTAGAAATTCTATTAGTACAATCTACTGGTCCAGGTATTCCGACCCCTAAAGCTATAGAATCACAATCTTTTTTTAAAACTTTAACTATCTGTGTAATAGCTGTAACTACAGCTTCAGGAGTAGCAGGTCTGGGAGTTTCTATTGTTGAGAAGTTAATACATAATCCATTCTCAAGAAATTGTCCAATTTTAATATAGGTTCCACCAAGGTCGATTCCTATCACTGAAGATTTTTTCATAAATTTAATTAAATAATTATTATTTTTGTTAAATTAAATTTAATTCAGTCTTATTACATATAAATTCCACTAAATCAAATTGATTATTCCAGCATGCAAGTAATACTATATTTTTTTCAATAAATTCTAAATGAAGATTCTAATTTAAGAATAAAAAATTATATATAAGATAGTTAAGGTTCATATACTAAATAATTTTTCTTCTATCTATTATACAAAACTTGCTTAAATTAATTTTTATATGAAAATTAACAATTTTTGTAACTATTCTAATTAAAAAACTTAGCTAAGATCCAAGTTTTAAAGCTTCTATATAAAGACTATAAACAATACCCATCTTGAAAAAGTTAAAGGTTTCTAGCCACAATATTTTTTTCTTGGTTCTTTTTCTGCCATAGATAATTTTACTACTCACTTCAGTAAATACTAGTAAAATTATTCCAACTGTAATTTCCCAGTAAGACTCTTGTCCTGCAATAAGTGCAATAGCCTGGCCAATAAAAAAACCTACAAGAATACTAGTGAAATTTAAAAATAAATTACGCCAAGGATTACTAAAAGTTCGGCTTAAGTTATTATATATTGTTTCATACAAAGTATTAAGTCTTGTTTTTTGCATTAATCCCGTACTAAATTATTTAAATTATTATCTATCTAACCGATCTAAGAGATATAAACCTACTATAATTCCAGCAAAATGGCATGATATCGTATGTGTATTAGCTAGAAGTAATAAAATTTCGCTAGGAGTTGGTAATTTACCAGTATCGTAAACTGCTGCACCTTGAGGAATGTTAGAAAGCTTTCTCCAAAGGATCCCAACAAAGCCTTCTGCACCAATAATTGACAAGAAAATACCTACTAAATTAGATAATAATCCTGCTCTGATCAACTGTAAGGTTGAAGATTTTTTAGGTCTAGCCTTTGGTTCAGGATTCTTCATTAATTGAGCAATTTTCTTGTATCTAAAACAAATAAATGTGCTGATCATAAGTGCTATAACACCAGAAATGGAACAAAAAACACTAAAAGAAGTTCCTTCTGATGATTTATCCTGTGTAACTAATCCTGCTAAAGACAAAAACAGGAGAGCTGCTGCCAATACTCCTAATACTAATTGTGTCCAAAAGCCAATATTTCCTGACCATTGAAGAATAGTTGAGGCACGTTTGACACTAGGAGGAAGCGGTTGAGAAATTTCGTAGTTTTGACTCATAACAAATAATGAAAACCTTAACCTCAATTAAAATTATTATTAGAATTACTATATGATAATAGTAAATAACTAATTTTGCTGCAAAGAAAAAATATAATTAAATAAATATTTATTAACCGAAACATAACGTATAGATCAAAAAAACTTGTTAATTGCTGTATTAGCTATTTGTTCAATAAATTTTCAAGTAACGAGCAGAATTTCTTCATGTTAATAGATATGAAAATTTTCTATGTTTTGCATTTATTTTTATGAAGAATAAAGAAAATTTATTATTAATTTACAATAAGGAAAGATTTCCAAAGACTAAAATTATTTAGGCAATAAATTGTAGATACTAAAATATCTTATAAAACTTTTTAAATATCAAAGTAAACTAATTCAAAATCATATAAGTGAATATGATATAGCTTTTGAGATGTATTTTTTATACTTTAATACTTGTCAAGTATCTTTTTATTATCATACTAGTCATTAATTTTTCATTAATAAGTTTACTTTTATTAATTTACAGATTATGAATATATCTTATGATAAAAGAAGTTGAATTATTATTTAAAGATCTTTTTGATTTCCTGTGTTACTATTTCGGGTAGAGCTAAAGTAAATATCGAATCTTTTGTGAAACCTGTAACTCTAACTAAACAGCAATTATTAATAAAACTTACACCATATTTATTCTTATTTCCAGCTTTATTTTTACTTGGAATTGTTATATTAATTCCTACTTTTCAAGCCTTTTATCTAAGCTTTACACAATATAACTACGATCTAACAAAACCCTCTAATTGGATAGGTCTAGAAAACTTTTATAGGCTATCACAAGATTCAGCATTTTGGAAAACATTAATAAACACAATACTATATCTTTTAGGGGTAGTTCCTCTCTTAGTTTCACTTCCACTTCTATTAGCTATTTTAGTTAATAACAATTTAAGAGGTATTAGCTTATTTCGTTTAGCATTTTATATTCCGGTAATTATCTCAACGGTTGTTGTAGGGATTACATGGAAAGCTTTGTATAGTTCTAATGGATTATTTAATCAAATGCTTAACTACTTAGGAATAGATGCAATTCCTTGGCTAACTAGCACTAAAATGGCAATTTGGAGTGTCATGCTTGTTACAGTTTGGAAGGGTTTAGGATATTATATGATGATTTATCTAGCAGGATTGCAAGGAATTTCTAAAGAATTATATGAAGCTGCTGCTATAGACGGTTCAGATGGTTGGCAAAAACACTTAGATATCACAATCCCCTTGATGCGTTCTTATATACTCCTGGTTGCTGTCATATCTTCTATTTCTGCTATCAAAACTTTTGAAGAGGTTTATATTATGACTCAAGGAGGACCTTTAAACAGCTCTAAAACAATTGTTTATTACCTCTATGAAAAAGCATTTCATGATTTAGATATTAATTATGCATGTACAATTGGGCTAGTTTTATTTCTAATAATATTAGCTTTTTCAATTGTTAATCTCAAAGTATCTACATATTATAAAAAATAAAGTAGAACTTAATATAAGTCAGTTTTTCTTATAACTTCATTTATTTGAATATACAGATTTTCGAATGTAGAAGAATTATCAAGAATATAATCTGCTGTTTTTACTTTATCTTTAAATGGTAATTGATTTTTCATACGTATAATTCCATCTTTCTTATTCAAAGAATTTCTCTTCATTAGCCTTTTCAACTGCTCTTGTTCATTACAATATACAATCCAGATTTCTGTTACCAAAAAAGTTAGTTTGGATTCAAAAAGTAACGGCAAATCTAAAATCAGAGTTCTACTTTTACTTTTTTTAATTTCTGTAATAAATATTTGTTTAACGTAGGGATGGATTTTATTTTCTAACCATTCTTTTTGTTTGACATCATAAAATATTATATTCCCTAATCTCTGATAATCTAAGTCTCCATTTTCTAAGTAGATGCTTTTCCCATATCGTTGCTTGATAAGTTTAGAAAGAGTAGAATTTAATCTAATTTCATTTCTAGCATATGCGTCTGCATCTAAGACAGGAATACTAAAGTGTCTCTTAATATAAGAAGAAACACTTGTTTTGCCAGTAGCAATACCACCAGTTAAACCTATGATTCTTTTACATAATTGGCTCATTAGAAAACATACTAAGATAAGTGTTACTTGAAAAATAGAAACATTTAATAATGTATTACATTGATTCTATGATAAAGACTTGAAATACATATTTAGTAAATTATCTAGTTAGTTTCTTAAATAAAAAAGATTATATTAAGAATTTAGATTATCACTTCAATTTAAAGACTAAAAGCAACACCTTACTATAAAGTGTTGCTTTTAGTCTTTAAATTGAAGTGATAATCTAAATTAAAACCTTTACCACATACCAGGAACTGGCTCTGGTGCTGGAGCCTTCTGATTAGGTTGTAAAGGAGGTAAACTTACATCAGGGCGACCCCAGTTAATATCTGTACGTGTAACTAGAGGCACTTCTCTCAAGTCTAAACGAGATATCCAACTAGGTTGAGCATACGCAAAATATGCATCTAAATCAGATCTTTTAGGGCTAATAATAACCCATTGACCATCTACCTCTTTCATGATTACATCAGAACCGGCTACAAGAGTAGGCCACTGGCGAGGCATTTGGGTACTAACACGCCAAACGTCTCTTTCACCTTTAGTAAACATTCCAACATCATAATGCATTCTGATATGAGCATCTTTGCTTTGACCAGCTGAAATGATTTGGATTTGAGCTACATCTCCAGTAACTCCACGAATACGACCAATAGCATAGTCTTCAAACTTAAATTTTAACCAATCTGCACGATATACATCGATAGGATCTTCAATCGCGGAACCTCTCAACTGACTCAGGAAAATCTCTTTTTGGTTGGTATCTGCCTGAGCAGGATTGATACCGAAAAAGGATAAGCTAAGAGCTAATCCTGCTAATATGTGTGAGTGTTTGATAAACACGATAACCTCACTCCAGCTTAATTGGGTAAATTGTCTCTAGATACTTTTTAGAATAGTTCAGCTTTGAAGCATAACTCAAAAAACTTAACTATAGCTTTATAAAGCCCATAAATTTTGTAACTATGTTAGTTGTTCTGAAAGATTACTATTTTTCTGAGACTCTTTTTCATTTTCGACAGAAGGTGTTATTTCTTTTAGCTGAGGAGGAAGGGGTTCTTCTTCAATAATTATCTCTGGAATTTGCGGGAAT
>MDSY01025166.1_pt1 | contig 97780 bp, 89 predicted proteins | sample 811131 | NCBI WGS metagenome assembly MDSY01 (sample SAMN05326643, study PRJNA326480) | marine metagenome | isolation source: seawater | place: Atlantic Ocean: South West | collected 2010 | reverse complement strand
ATTAATTCTTGATAGCGTGGGTCGGCAGGGTTAACGGCAACCGCAGTATCGCCGAGCAAGGTTTCGGGTCGCGTTGTTGCCACTACTAAATAGTCGTTACCTTCGCTAGTGGTTACGCCGTCTGCTAAGGGATAGCGCAAGTGCCACATATTGCCTTTACTGTCTTTGTTTTCAACTTCAAGATCAGAAATGGCGGTTTGAAATTTAGGGTCCCAGTTGACCAATCGTTTGCCGCGATAAATTAATTGCTGGTCATGCAGTTGAATAAACGCCGCTTGCACTGCCGCATAAAAACCATCATCCATCGTGAAGCGTTCGGTTGACCAATCAACTGAATTGCCGAGTCGACGCATTTGTTCGGTGATCGTACCGCCTGAACTTTCTTTCCATTGCCAAATTTTTTCAATAAATTTATCGCGGCCCAAGTCATGGCGTGTTTCACCGGTTTCGGCTGCCAGTTTACGTTCAACCACCATTTGAGTAGCGATTCCCGCATGGTCGGTACCAACTTGCCAGAGTGTGGACTTTTGATTCATGCGTTGGTAGCGGGTGAGGGCGTCCATGATGGTGTGCTGAAAGGCATGACCCATGTGCAAGTTGCCAGTAACGTTTGGCGGTGGAATCATGATGCAAAATGTTTCTTGGTCAGCTTTATTTGGATCGCTGCTTGGGGTGAAGAAACCATTAGCTTCCCACTGTTTGTACCAGCGTTGTTCAATATCTTTTGGTTGAAACGTTTTATCCATAATAATTTTTTCTAGTTAACTCGTGTATACAGCGAATGCAAAATTGCAGTGATTAACATATTATCTTCAAAACAAATGTCTTTTTTTAAACCTTTATTGGTTTCATGAATCGGTCTGACTCGCTCAGTTTATCGTTGAGCTTACAGCTGTAATAATGAATCTATCGTATTTAAAGATTATGAACCTTAAGTGGATAGCCGCGGTCTCGGTAGTATTTATAACGTTGGCGTGATGCCTGCTTAGCACTATCGCTGCCAGGCACTATTTCTGCTAGCCGATTAAAACGGCTAAAAAAATCAGGCGTTTTGTCCGTTAAATTAATGAGTACATCGTTATGGTCACCGACTTCGCCTGAGTGACCAATAAAAATCGCCCCTTTTTTTTCCGCTGATAGGGTGACTTTATTGTCTGCTTCGGTGGTTTCGGACACACTGCGTTCATGACGATGCGGCAAAAAACTATTGGCCCTAAAGTTCCAAAGTTTTTCGTCTAGTGCTAGCATTTGTTGCTCTGAATCTGTATGCAAATAAATATTACAGTGACTACGGTACGCTTTTTCAGTTAAGCGACAAGCAAAGCTAAACAGTTCATCGGCATTTTTTGCAGTGGTTATGTAAAAGTCAATATGAGTCATGACGGTTATTCATTGTTCCGTGTGTGACATTAAATATTGGCAGAGCATTGCAACGGGACGACCACTGGCACCTTTTCCACCGCCTTGATTCCATGCGGTGCCTGCAATGTCTAAATGTGCCCACGGGTACTGGGTGGCAAATTGCGATAAGAAACAAGCGGCTGTAATGGTGCCAGCACCGCCAGCACCAATATTGCCAAGATCAGCAAAGGGTGTGTCCAGTTGCTTTTGGTAATCATCCCACAGCGGCAATTGCCAGGCGCGATCGGCGCTGTCTTGACCTGCTTTAAGGAGATTCTCAGCCAATGCATCGTTATTACTTAATAAGCCGGTTGCATGGTGGCCTAATGCCATGATGCAAGCCCCCGTCAATGTGGCAATATCGACAACCGATGCAGGCTTAAAGCGTTCAACATAGGTCAATGCATCACACAATACTAACCGTCCTTCTGCGTCAGTGTTAAGCACCTCAATTGTTTTTCCTGACATGCTGGTAACCACATCGCCAGGCTTGGTGGCGCGACTTGAGGGCATGTTTTCGGCAGCAGCAATTATGGCAACCACGTTAATCGGCAGTTTCATCTCAGCAATGGCAGACATTGTGCCCATCACGCTAGCGGCACCGCACATGTCAAACTTCATTTCGTCCATTTTGGCGCCGGGCTTAAGGCTAATGCCGCCACTGTCAAAGGTGATGCCTTTGCCCACCAGTGCGTGTGGTTGTTGATTTTTTTTCCCACCTTGATAGTTCATGATAATTAATTGAGATTCTTCAACACTGCCGTAGCCTACGGATAACAAAGAACCCATTTCAAGCAGTTTCATTTGTTTTTCACCCAATACGGTCGTCTTTATTGAGGGGTGTTGGCGGCCCAGTTTTCGTGCTTCGCTGGATAAATATTTAGGCGTACAGATATTGCCCGGTAAATTACCTAGTTCACGAGCGGTATTAATTCCTTTACCAATTGCTAGGCCGGCCTTGATGGCACGTTTGTTAGCGGTACTGTTTTCGCCATTGACGATACTGATTTTAGTGAGTGTTGGTTGCTTCGCTTTGATACTGGTCTTGGTGGTTGAATAGCGATAATTACCTCGAGTGATGCGGCTAATAAGTTGTTGAAGCGACCACGTGTTAGTGACTGATTTGGGCAGTTTGAGGCTGCTTAAAATAGCCGCGTGCTTGATTTTTTGCTGGTTGATCACACTCGCAAGACTGTCAGCTGCACGACTCCATGATTGGCGATTGAGTGCGTCTTTATCACCTAGACCCCATAGCACAATGCGCTGAGCTTTGATTCCGTTAGGCACCAGCAGTAGGGTGGTTTCACCCAATTGGCCGCTAAAGTCATTACTAGCGAGTAATTGACTCAGCTGTTTGCCTGTGGACTTGTCGATTTTTCGGTTTTCGGCATTAAGGCTTAAGTCCTTAAAAAAGGGAATAACCAAGGTGTCGCAAAGTAAGTTCGAGATGTCATCTGAGTGAATTAGCTGTGCTCGCATAATAATCGTATTACCTGTGGTATGTGATAAATATTGAGTGCTGTAATGTCTTTGCATGGCTTTTTAAACGACAGGCCCGCCAGTGGTAACAGCCATTGTTTAATGCCGCTAGTCTATTGTCAATTTAGGCGCTGAAGTGTCAAGCAATTTGTGGTCTATTAATGCGCTAAAGCGAAAGTTTTAAGTGTTAATGGACGAAGCTGCCGCCGGTAGGAGGCAGCGACGATCACTATTATTTACTCGCTCATGCAAAGTCATTTGAGTATAATAATCTTTAATATTTCAATAATTCGGCATCGCCCAGTTTTTTTATGCGTTACTAGGCAGTACGATGGGCTATCACGCAGCTAATTTTGCCTACTAATTTCACCTAACTTCTTGAGAGTTTCACTTGACATGTTAGAAACGAACCCGCAACAGCAATGCTTAAAAGATCTCCGTGAGCGAGTAGAAGTGCTTCGGGGGTATCTTTGACTATGTTCATAAGCAAGAACAACTCACAGAAGTAGAATTGGAGCTTGCTGAGCCCACAGTTTGGGATAATCCGCAAAAAGCACAACAGCTAGGCCGCGAGCGATCAGCGTTAGAAGCCGTTGTGGGCGTCATTGATCGCCTTGATCTGGGTATTAACGATACGCGCGATCTGCTCGAGCTGGTTATCGAGGACGACGATGCAGACACTTTAGTGTCGGTAGACAGCGAGTTGTCCACGTTGCAGCAGTTATTAGAGCAACTCGAGTTTCGCCGTATGTTTTCAGGCGAGATGGATCCTAATCATGCTTTTCTTGATATTCAATCAGGTTCTGGTGGCACTGAGGCACAAGACTGGGCAGAAATGCTGTTGCGGATGTACCTTCGCTGGGGCGAAGCTAAGGGCTTTAAAGTTGACTTAATTGAGGCTTCAGCGGGCGATGTGGCGGGCATAAAAAGTGCGACAGTGCATTTTCAAGGCGAGTATGCTTACGGTTGGTTACGCACTGAAACGGGCGTTCACCGTTTAGTGCGAAAGTCACCGTTCGATTCTGGTAGTCGCCGCCACACATCCTTTGCTTCCATTTTTGTTTCGCCAGAAGTTGATGAAAATATTGAAGTTGAAATTAACCCCAGTGACGTTCGAACCGATACCTACCGCGCTTCGGGTGCGGGTGGGCAGCATGTTAACAAAACCGACTCGGCGGTGCGATTGACCCACGAACCCACTGGCACCGTTGCGCAATGCCAAAGTGATCGTTCGCAGCATCAAAACCGTGATAAAGCCTGGAAGATGCTTAAAGCGAAGCTCTACGAGTTAGAAATGCAGCAACGCAATAGTCAAAAACAAGTACTCGAAGACAGTAAGTCTGATATTGGTTGGGGCAGTCAAATTCGTTCTTATGTCTTAGATGACCAACGAATTAAAGATCTGCGAACCGGCACCCAGACCAGTAATTGTCAGACGGTTCTCGATGGCGGCATTGATTTTTTCATTGAAGCGTCACTTAAACAGGGTTTGTAGCGTGCAGTTAAACGTTGACAGTTCAGCGTCGAGCAAGATAATAACCTTATACAATGACTATACAGAGTTCAAACACTATGACAAATAATAGCAACGAAGAAAATCCTGCAGGCGAAGAAAATAAGTTGGTTGCTGAGCGACGGGCCAAATTGTCTGAGTTGCGTGAGCAGGGCCAAGCGTTCCCTAATGATTTTCGACGTGACAGTTTGGCGGTCGATTTACTGACTGAATTAGGCGAGCATGACAAACCCAGTCTAGAGGCGCTTAACCGTCTTGCTAGTGTGGCCGGTAGAGTGATGAATAAACGTGGACCGTTTATTGTGTTGCAAGACGTATCAGGTCAAATACAGTTGTATGTCGATAAAAAATCGTTACCTGAGGCCATGGCGAAAAATATTAAAAGCTGGGATATCGGTGATATTGTTGGGGCTTTTGGTCCGGTTCACAAGTCGGGCAAGGGCGATCTGTATATTTATATCGAATCAGCAACATTATTAACGAAGTCGCTTCGCCCATTGCCTGATAAATTCCATGGTCTGGCCGATACTGAAATTCGTTATCGACAACGTTATGTCGATTTAATTATGAACCAAGATGTCAGGGCTGTGTTTGCTTTGCGTTCACGCATTATTTCTGAAATCCGACAGTTTTTAGTGGCGCGTTCATTTATGGAAGTAGAAACGCCTATGCTGCAGGCAATTCCTGGCGGAGCAACCGCGCGGCCGTTTATTACTCATCATAATGCCCTCGATATGGACATGTACTTGCGCATTGCTCCTGAGTTGTATTTAAAGCGATTAGTGGTGGGTGGTTTTGAACGCGTGTTCGAGATTAACCGAAATTTTCGGAATGAGGGTTTATCGACCCGCCATAATCCCGAATTCACCATGATCGAATTTTACCAAGCCTATGCAGACTACCGCGACTTGATGGACTTAACCGAGGCGATGCTGCGGACCGTGGTTGATAATGTTTTTTCAAAAACGATCCTTGATTATCAAGGGTATCAATTGGACTTTGGCCAACCGTTTAAACGGATGACTGTCCTTGAATCTATTTTAGCGTTTAACCCCAGCTTGTCACTAAAAGACTTGTCTGAGCGTGAATCAGCAGTGAGCATCGCAGACAATCTTGGCATACCGATCAAGTCTATTTATGGTTTGGGTAAAATTCAGATTGAAATTTTTGAGAAAACGGTGGAAGAAAGGCTCATTGAGCCGACATTTATTACTGAGTATCCCACAGAAGTGTCGCCATTGGCGCGTCGTAACGACGACAATGGTTTTGTTACTGATCGATTCGAATTTTTCGTCGCCGGTCGAGAAATTGCTAATGGCTTTTCGGAATTAAATGATGCAGAAGATCAAGCTGAACGCTTTCAACGGCAAGTGGCCGAGAAGGATGCTGGCGATATAGAAGCCATGCATTTTGATGCCGATTATATTGCAGCCTTAGAATACGGATTGCCTCCGACTGCGGGTGAGGGAATCGGTATTGATCGCTTAGTGATGTTGCTCACTGATTCAGCATCGATTCGTGATGTACTTTTGTTTCCTGCGATGAGACCCGTGAATCAGTGATTAAGGGTGTAATTAAGGGCGATCAATAATAATCATTTTTCAAAGAGACATTGTCTAAACGATAACAATGCCTTAATTATAAATATAATCGCTTTGTCGATAAAACAATACCGATTTAACTTTAGATAGTTTATTATAGTGGCATTGCATGCGGTCAATCCGTTTGATCAACATGGCAGTGATATTGACCACAACATAATTAAATAGGTTTACTAGTCAATTGAGCAACCATTTCTTCCACAGTATTTCATCATTGAGTGTCATTGCCTTGTTGAATGCATGTGCGATACTACCGCCTGGGCCTGCCGCCGTGAGTGTTGAGTCATCAATAGATGCTTCCTCGACAGTCAGCATTGCCGATGCGCCACGGGTAACAAATACGGCAATAGCCACCGCTATGAACCAATTAGCTATGGCCAATCAATGGCATCGAGAAGGCGATTATGCCCGCGCACTCAATGCGTATGAGGGGATATTGGTTGATAAAGCCAGCGTACTCTCAGAAACTTATGCTCTGTTAGGTCTAATTGCGTTGGGTCTTGATCGTGATAATCCGGCTTATAGTCGTGCGACGGCGAATGACACCTTACACGTGCTCCACCAAAGGATCGAAAACGCTGCGATGACTGACGCTGCAAACGAGGCACGAATGCTCAGTCTGACAGCTAGCCTGCTAATAACAGCCGATATGAATAAAGATCAAGTGATGCTAAAAAACGGCCAGCTGCTTGATGAGTTAGCTCAGCGTGATGAAGCCATTAAACGTTTGCGCGAGCTGACGTTAGGCAATTAAAGCGTTGATCGCACGTATTTTTGTCGATAGTCATGAAACATCGGTCCCTGCTTCTCTTCGGTTAAACCAAACTGTTCCATTGTATAAACATGTTTTCCATGCAGTGTGCGCGGCCGGTTGTCTATAAAAGACTGCATGTTTGTTCGAGATTCATTATTAAGGTTCAGATGAAAGTGTTCGTAGAGATCCGCGATACCGTCTATTGGCCGATTAATGACGTCATCAAATTGAAAGTCATAAAATTGTTTGGATTCTTTTAATTGTTTTCGGGCTTCGATGCCTCTATTGAGTATCGTCGAATAAAACTTTGATTCTTCTTCGCCGATTTTGATGGGATCGATAGCGTCACTAAAGCCGCCTCTCAAGGTGCTGAGTAAGCTGCAAGCAGAAGCCAATACTTTTAGTGGGTCGCGGTGTGTTTGTACCATTAGTGCATCAGGATAGGTGTCGAGGATTGCATTGATAAAGGGCAAATGGGCTGGCGACTTTAATATCCAACGCCGTGGTGATTGGCCATTTTTTTTTCCGACAAATTGCATGTATTGTAAAAACAGTTTATGCCATTGATAGGCCGGTTTTGGGTCAGCATCAAGATACCATTGTCGATAACTCGGAACGCGATGAACGGTGCTAAATTGTTCCTGAAAAAAGCTAGTCGCCATCCAAGGAAGACACTCTTCAACAAGTCGGGGACTGCTTTCGTGTTTGAGTTTCATTTCGGGAGCCAGTATCTCTAACATGGCTACGTTTTTTTCAAGTTCAAGAATACGTGTTTCGTTATCAGCCGAGTTTTTTGCGGGCGGTGGAAAAGGACGTTGCATTTCCCACAATTTGGGCGCTCGATGCTCGTTAGCCTCAGCCACGATGGCATGTAAAATAGTAGTGCCTGTTCTGGGAAGCCCCATAATAAACATGGGCTGAGTGATCACTTCTTCTTTAACAGCAGGGTTATTTTTTACGAAATCAACCATTTGCATTCGGTTTGCTAAGTTTTCAATCATGGCTGATTTAGCGGCTATTCTGCCAATTTGACTGAGTTTGGCCTCGGCATCAGTGGCTTCTATTAGGTGCTCTAGACCAGCGAGATAGTCCTCTTCACCGAAGTCGTTTAGCCCTGTTTTTCGTTTGGCTTCATCGTGTATATTGTCGATGTTTAATGCAGGCCAAGACACCCCTATCTTTTCTAGCATGCGGCCAGAAAAATTGAGTGCGCGGATTGCAAAGGGGCGTTGTTGTTTCACATTGATTTCCAATAAACGGTTGCTTTTGAGTTATGGCCCATGTGACTCTATTCTTATGGCTGCTCAATAAGACCTTGGTTCACAACAAGGATGATAATGGATTGTTTCGCTCTGTACGCTTAATAATACGTCACACTGAGCTTGAATTGTTTTTTAATTAGGCATAAAAAAGCGGGCCAGAGCCCGCACATGATACATATGAATATTTTTACATAATTTCAACAAACAGGGTTTAATGTGTTCCCGTTTTAATTTTAAGGAAGGGGTTAATCAGGCCGGTAATTGGGCCAGTAAACTTAACCGGTGCCTCTAATACAGATAAGCAAATGCATTCAGCGTCTTCACTGGCGATGGGTCGATGTTCTTCACCGGCACCTTTCACTAAAAAGTCACCCGGTAAGTACAGGCCGGTTTGGTCTGAAAAGCTGCCTTGTAGCACCACAGTGACTTCTTGACCTCGATGGTCGTGATTACTGACACGGCCACCGGCTTTAATTTTATGCAAAGCCACCTCGCGAAATTCATCCCCTGCAGGAAGGCGTGCCACACTGAGGGCGATCCCCAGTTTTTTCCAATCTAACTGGTCTATGCCTTCAGGAATGAGTTTCTCTAAGCAGCGCGGAAGTATATCAGCTTTATTAGAGTCATCATTGGCGCTGATGGCCGCAGTAATGGCTGATGGCTGCTGCTTTATATCGTCTTTTCCAATGAGGTCAAACACTTTAGAGCGAAGCTCAACGCTAATCGAGTCATTGCCTGAACTGGGTGAGTTCGATTCGAGCGCTTGCAAGTCAAGCACGACCGGTTCGCCCGGGTCATTGATTGCATTGGTAAAGATGATGCCACCGAGGCTATTCAGTTGTTCAATTTGCTTGCGACACTCTGGGCAGAATGACAAGTGAACGGAAATACACAGTGCTTGCGACATTGGTAATGTGCCGGCGGTGTAATCGGTTAACCAGTTAATGTCTGGGTGAAAATTACTCATAAATACTGACCTGTTATTAATTTTTATAATTAAGGGTTAAAGTAAGGTTCGAAGTTTACCCACGGCTAATCGTACCCGTGACTTGACGGTACCTAATGGTAAACCTGTAGCGGCTGCGACCTCAGAGTGTGACTTGCCCTCGATGTAAATACGCTTGAGGACATCGGCTTGCTCAGGGGGAAGTTGGGCAACAGCACTGTGAATATTTTTCTCAATACGGCGCTGGTGTAAAGACGTATAAGGCCCTTCTTCTTCAGCCATAGGCCAAAGATCATCGGCCGACAATTCCGTATCCGTTCGATTTGCTTTGCGAATGAAGTCGGTTCTGCAATTTCTGGCGATCGTAAAGATCCATGTGCTGGCGCTGGCTTTACTGACATCAAAACAATGTGCCTTGAGCCACACTTTTAGCATGACGTCTTGCACTAATTCTTCAGCCATTTGCGGCGAAGTGTGTTGTGAGCGCAACATCATTCCGTAGGATTTTATTTTGGGTGCAAAGTGATCAAAAAGTTTGCCAAATGCAGCGCGGTCGCGGTCTTTGGCAATTTTAATCAGGACTGGGCTCCAGTCATCTGTCTTTGCTGATTTGGTTGAATCAGTAGATTGCATATACCCTTTTTGCTGGCGAATAGTGCCATTAGCATGGTTTTTTTGACTGACTGAGGCGTTACCCTCGACGCTGTGGTAACCGGCAGCAGTTAATGAAGAGTTGATCATTTTCGAAATCCAACCTCGACGCGAATGAATAGGGCGATTACAAATGTAGGGACTTTGTAACAATACTCTATTTTACGGGCTTAAGTGCAGGCTGGATCACTGTGTCTGCTGTGACTCACTCTCATTTTTGACGATTGAACCGATGAATGCGTGTGCTTGGGAAAAAACAGAGATGATCCGCTATTTATCTGTTTGCGTAATATCCCTGAATATCTGCTTTTTTTTCGCTAGATATGTGCAATTAAGCCGTTGTCATCATGTTTTTTGAGAATAATAAATTATGAGTAATTCAACAGCCGTTTCTACATCGCCCTCAAATGTTAGTTCAATCAAGGGCTTATCAGATGATAGTACAATTTCTTCCGAGCAGCTTATTCAACGCTTTAAATCCATTTACAGCAGGTTAGATAATACCAAAGCTGCTTGCGGTAAGATAGATGCCAACGCTGATCAAGTCTTATTAGACGAAGTTTATTCCGAAAATGTAACTTTTAAAGACCCTCTTCATCAAATCGAAGGTTTAACCGCACTCCGTGATTACATGGATTCAATGTATGGCAACGTTATAAGCTGTGAATTCACCTACCACGAACATTGGGTGAGTAAAGGCAGTGCCACTATTAAGTGGGATATGTTATTCAAGCATCGTAATTTGGGCAATGGCAAATTGATCACCGTTAGAGGTATCACGCATATTCGCTTCTCTGACCGCATTGATTACCATGAAGATGTTTTTGACTTAGGTGCCATGTTGTATGAACATGTTCCACTGTTAGGGCGAATACTCCTCAAGATCAAGGCTCGCCTTGCAGGCTAGCATCGCTGACCAATTTTGACGTCTTGATGTTTTAGCCCTGTTCGCTGGCGGCGGTGGATAATTTGCGCTATATTTTAACGGTTTTAATGCTCGCCAAACACGCTTAAGAAAAGCGCAACATGTGAAGATCGTTATGGCTAAAATGACAACCATCAAGAAAATATGGATCACAGGTGCTGGTTCAGGCATCGGAAAAGCTTTGGCGCTCCAATTTTCAGCAGCGGGTCATCAGGTACTCATTTCTGGCCGAGATTCAGTCAAACTCGATGCGGTTGCTAGCCATTGCCCTGATAAAATAACGACCTTTGCTTGGGATGTCAGCGACGATTTAGGCTGTGATGCCATGGGTCAAGCCATTGATGATCAACTCGCTGGCTTGGATCTCGCTATTCTGAATGCAGGTCATTGTGAGTATGTTGAAGACAGTGAAGTGACCAGTGATCTGTTTCGCAGAGTGTACAATGTTAACGTGTTTGGCATGGTGAACAGTATTGCTGTCGCATTGCCTCGGCTTAGAGACGCTGTAGCCACTTCGGGATGTAAAGGGCAAATTGTTGGTATAGCCAGTCTTTCTGCGATTGTTGGTTTTCCTCGGGCAGAGGCCTATGGCTCATCAAAGGCAGCGGTTAACTACCTCCTTGAATCCCTTCGCCTAGACTTGGCTAATCAAATGGTCGATGTCACGGTGGTCAACCCTGGCTTTGTTGAAACTCCGATGATAGGCAGCAATGACTTTTCGATGCCTTTTATTATGTCGGCAGAGCAAGCAGCAAAGAGGATAATCATTGGAATTGATGCGCGAAAATTTAAAGTGCAATTTCCAAAAAGGCTTTACTGTATTCTAGTTTTAGCGGCTGCTTTTCCTCGCTTATGGTATCGGCTTAATCGAAGGGCAACCCCCGTTAAAACGTAATACAATGCTAATAAACAGGTGGTATTAACCCCCCCCACAACGTGAGTTTGATTCGGCTTTACAAAGGTTTATTATGAAAATTGCCATCATTGGTGCCGGCATATCCGGCCTAACAGCCGCCTACTACTTAAAAAAAAATCACGATGTATTTGTTTATGAGTCTTCATCTGTCATCGGTGGACATACCGCGACTATAGATGTGAATTTAGACGGCAGGAAGCACGCAATTGATACGGGTTTTATTGTTTATAATGACTGGACTTATCCGAATTTCATCCGATTGCTTAAACAACTAAATGTCGAAACTCAGCCTACTAATATGAGTTTTAGTGTGGCCAATGACATTAATGGACTTGAATATGCAGGCAGTAGTCTAAGCACACTATTCGCACAAAGAAAAAACTTATTCAAACCGAAGTTTTGGCGTTTGTTAAAGGACATCGTTCGCTTTAATAAACAGTCACTCGAAGATTTAGAATCCGGCAATATCGCAGAAAACGTAACTTTGCAGCAGTACCTAGACGCAAATGGTTATAGCGATGAATTTTCAACCAACTACTTAATTCCTATGGGTGCAGCTATTTGGTCAGCTGGCGTTGAGTCTATGCTTGATTTTCCGTTACTATTTTTTGTACGATTTTTTAAAAACCATGGTTTATTGAGTGTGACTAATAGACCGCAATGGCGAGTCATAAAAGGTGGTTCACGACAATACTTAGCGCCTTTAACCAGTAGTTTTTTGCATTGTATTAAAACTAATTGTACGATCACTTCTGTAGAACGTAATGATGCTGCCGTCACTATTACTACCTCAGAGGGAGAGCAAGAGCATTATGATGCGGTGGTATTTGCAACGCATAGTGATCAAGCTTTAGCGTTGATCGACCAGCCAACTAAAGCTGAACGAGATATCTTGCAGGCTATACCTTACCAAAGTAACGAAGTTATTTTGCACACCGATATTGGTCGGTTACCAAAATCCCGTCGCGCTTGGGCTTGTTGGAATTATCGCTTATCAGCTGATCACGATCTTGGCAACGCCACTGACAGTTCGAGACAGGGTCAAATGACTCGGTTAACCTATAATATGAACTTATTGCAAACCATTGATTCACCACATACATTTTGTGTTAGCCTGAATCAAACCGAATTAATTGAACCCAATAAAATACTCGGCAAGTTTAACTATAGTCATCCTGTTTTCACCTTGAAGGGAATGCAAGCTCAAATGCGCTGGTCAGAGTTGGCAGGTAAAAATAGAACTTGGTTCTGTGGTGCATACTGGGCAAATGGTTTCCATGAAGATGGTGTTACGAGCGCATTACGAATTGTTGAGGCTATCGACGGCAAGCTAGATAATTCGTGAATCATTCAATCGATAAAACTTCAAACTTACTGGTATGACAGACAACCCTGATTTACAGCGACCTATGAAAAGTGCAATCTACACTGGCAATGTTTGGCACCGGCGCCTATCCCCAAAAAGTCATGCCTTTCAATACCATGTATTTATGTTGTATTTAGACCTTGCTGAACTGGATCAAGTTTTCTCGTTAAGTCGATTTTGGTCAAAAAGCAAGTACTCCTTGGCGCACTTCAAGCGATCGGATTTTTTTGGTTCTGAGGCATTAAGTATTAATGAATCTGTTAGGTTAAAAGTCGAACAAAATACTGGTGTTAGGCCGTTAGGGCCTATTCGTTTATTAGCAAATATTCGCTATTGGGGATACATTATCAATCCAATTAGCTGTTATTATTGCTTTGACATTGGTGGTGAGAAGCTCGAAGCTGTATTGCTTGAAGTTACAAATACGCCTTGGGGTGAAAAGCAATCTTATGTGTTACCTTGCGATACCAACGTTAATAGCCAGAAGATTTCTTTCAATAAAACCTTTCATGTGTCACCTTTTATGCCGATGGATATGCAATATGAGTGGCAGGGAAGTGCGCCAGCAGAAACATTAACATTTAAATTAACTAATTTTCAAGACAGTGAAAAAGTTTTTGATGCTGGAGTCAATTTTAAACGTCAGACTTTAAGTGGCAAGTCATTAAATAATTTACTATTAAGATTTCCCTTTATGACGCTACAAGTATTTTTAGGCATTCATTGGCAAGCTTTAAAGTTATGGTTAAAAGGTCTGAAGATATTTAATCATCGACCACAAGAAAAAAGATAAATAATATAAAAATCGTCAATTTTAACAAAGCATAGTAAGGTACAATTTGTATGAGTAGTAGAGGCCAGCAGCTCACCAGAGCTTCTAAAATTGAGTCGTTTCGTGGTTTTTTTTCAAGTCAAGTTTGGGCTAAAAAAATTGTCTTAAAGCATCTGTCGACAATGAAAGTTGGCCGATTAAAAATAGTGGATAATGCCCAGGTCAGTTTTTATGGCGATCAATCAGGGCAGTCAGCATTTACGGCTGAAATAGAGTTAGTCAATGATGATCTATTTTCTGCGGTTGCGTTTAACGGTATCATCGGTGCCGGTGAGTCGTATATGTCTGGGGGTTGGCAGACACCTGATTTAGTAAAGGTAATACAGTTTTTCGTGGTTAATATGCAAACCGTTAAAGATCTAGATGCTGAACGTTCTTGGCTTAGTCGCGTAGGCATCTGGATCATCGATCGAGCTAAGCGTAATAGTTTGCAGGGCTCGAAAGACAATATTTCTGCCCACTACGATCTTGGCAATGACTTTTTTAGTTTATTTTTAGATCCTACAATGATGTACTCATCAGCGGTCTTTCCGCAGCGGTCTTTTACATTAGAGCAAGCTTCACTGGCAAAATTAGAATCCATTTGTCGGCAGTTAGAATTATCGGCAGATGATCATTTGCTGGAAATAGGCACTGGCTGGGGTGGTATGGCCGTTTACGCCGCCGAAAATTTTGGTTGCCGCGTCACCACAACAACCATCTCGAAAGAGCAGTATGAGTATGCCGTTCAGCGTGTTGCTGCTGCGGGCCTTGCTGATAGAGTAACCGTATTGATGCAGGATTACCGAACACTTGAGGGCTGTTTTGACAAATTAGTCTCCATCGAAATGATTGAGGCGGTAGGCCACCAATTTTTCAGTGAATATTTCAAAGGTTGTTCCCATTTGTTAAGGCCGAATGGCCTGATGTTAATTCAGGCCATTACTATTGCAGATCAACGTTATGATCAAGCGTTGGGTACAGTTGATTTTATTCAGCGCTATATTTTTCCTGGTGGCTGCTTGCCGTCCAATCATATTATTGCCCATCATGTCGCTAACGATACTGATATGACTATGATTAGTCTAAAAGACATTGGCTTAGATTATGCTTACACCTTAGAAAAATGGCGCGAGCAGTTTTTTCAAAAACTCGACCGAGTTAAGGCGCAGGGATTTGATCAGCGTTTTATCCGCATGTGGGAATATTATTTGTGCTACTGTGAAGGCGGTTTTCGTGAAAGAGCTATTTCTGCAGCCCAAATACTCATGGCTAAACCAGCCTATCGTCGCCTTTAACGCGAGGTGAATGTGAAATCAGTGATTAATGCATCATTATTTAATGTCGCCTGGCTGATTTGTGTTATTTTTGGTGACATTGCCGCTGTGGCAGTAAGTGCAGCGATTTTGTTACTGCATTTCTTTTTCATAAGCCGTAATTTGTTTGAATTTCCTTTGCTGATTAAGGTTTTCATTTTAGGTTGGTTTGTTGATACGGCGTTGTTTTCCTCAGGTATTCTGACGGCTGAATCGGAAAAGATATTTCCTCCGCTGTGGTTAAGTTGCTTATGGCTGATGTTTGCAACCACGCTAAATCATTGTTTTATGTGGTTTCAAGAGCATAAAATACTAGCGATCTTGGTCGGTTTTATATCGGGTCCGACCAGTTATTTTGCTGGTTGCCAGTTATCTGATATTGCGCTAGCGGAGCCACAACTCAGATCACTGTTAATTATTGCATTGCTTTGGGCGGTGATTTTTCCAGTGGTATTATCTTGGGCTAGCCGTCTTAACGCGCAGCCGTCAATGAAATAAGAATAGGCAAAGTACAAGAGGGTTTGATCGTGTCATCAGCTAAGACCATTGTTTGGTTCCGACAAGATTTACGTATTCATGATAATCCGGCTTTACTGGCGGCAGTTGAGGCGGGCGATGTATTACCAATCTATATTTTAGATGATGTAAATAGTGGTGAATGGTCTATGGGTGAGGCCAGTCGCCTATGGCTTCACCAATCTCTAGCGTCGTTAAACGAATCGTTGGATGGTCAGTTGTGTTTTTTTAACGGTGACGCAGAAACTATTTTAGTTGAGCTTGTTGCGACACTTGGTGCGACCGCTGTTTGTTGGAATCGTTGTTACGAACCATGGCGTATTAGCCGCGATAGAAAAATTAAAAGCTTGCTAACTGAGCAAGGCATTCACGTGAGCAGTCATAATGGTTCTTTACTTTGGGAGCCATGGGAAATCACTAAAAAGGACGGCACCCCGTATAAAGTTTATTCTCCCTATTTTAAACGCGGCTGCCTAGGTGCGACGGATCGTATTCGGCAGGCATTACCGGCGCCTAAAAAAATAGCTTATATGCCCCGACCTAAAACGCTTGTTTCGGCATCTCTCGATGACCTTTCTCTGTTGCCCTCGATCCCATGGGATGCGAGTATTCGAGCAGCGTGGCCTGTGGGAGAAACCGCTGCTCACGATAAATTACAACGATTAATCGATCGGCGCCTTGCAGGGTACAAAAAAGGCCGTGATTTTCCCGCCATGGACAGCACTTCAAGGTTATCACCGCATTTGCATTTTGGAGAGCTATCGCCGCATCAAGTGTGGTTTCAAGTATTGCAATCTAACCCCGATAATGAGGAGGATCTGAGCCATTATCAGTCAGAGTTGGGTTGGCGTGAGTTTTCTTATTACCTGCTTTACCATTGGCCAGAGTTGCCCGATCAACCTTTCATGCCAAAATATAAGGCGTTTCCTTGGCGCAGCGACAACCAAGGCTTAGAGCAATGGCAGCAAGGAAAAACAGGCTATCCAATTGTTGATGCTGGCATGCGAGAACTTTGGCAAACAGGTTACATGCATAACCGGGTAAGAATGATTGTCGGTTCATTTTTAGTAAAAAATCAGCTGGTACACTGGCGCGACGGTGAACGATGGTTTTGGAACTGTTTGGTTGATGCTGATTTGGCAAGTAATAGTGCTGGCTGGCAATGGGTAGCTGGTTGCGGTGCTGATGCCTCACCGTACTTTCGCATTTTTAATCCACTATTACAGAGTGAAAAATTTGACCCTGAGGGCGAATACTTAGTGCGTTACTTGCCTGAATTAAAAAACTTGCCAAAAAAGTTTCGTCACAAACCCTGGGAGGCACCCGCGGAGGTGTTAACTGAGGCTGGCGTTGAGTTAGGTAAAGACTACCCCGTGCGTATTTTAGATTTAAAGGTGACCCGAGAGCGTGCTTTAGCGTCATTGCGGGCGATGAACGATCAGCTGGCTGCACAGGAGTGAACTCGTTAAGTCATCAACTTGAAGCCTCTTGGCTGGCAATCTTATCAGATCAGTTTGAACTGCCGTATTGGCATCAATTAGAGCATTTTTTAGCGCTTCAACAACGCCAAAAAAAAACATTTTATCCCGCATTCGAAAATATTTTTAATGCCTTAAACAGTACTCCGTTTGATGCAGTCAAGCTTATAATATTAGGCCAAGACCCATACCATGGGGAAGGCCAGGCACATGGGCTATCTTTTTCTGTGCCTTATGATCAGCCAATACCTCCGTCGTTAAAAAATATTTTTAAAGAACTGCAAAGTGATTTACATTTACCTATGCCAACTCACGGTTGTCTTCAGTCGTGGGCAGATCAAGGGGTGTTATTGCTTAACGCCGTGCTAACCGTTGAGCAACAGCAAGCGGGATCACATGCCGGTCAGGGCTGGGAATCGTTTACTGACGCTATCATTGCGAGTTTAAACGCCTCGCGTGGAGGTTTGGTTTTTTTGCTTTGGGGAGCTTATGCGCAAAAAAAAGGCCGGCTTATTGATCAGCACAAGCATTGCGTTCTCTGCTCGCCTCATCCCTCACCACTATCAGCTCATCGTGGTTTCTTTGGTAGTCAGCATTTTTCAGCAGCCAATGAATACTTAACAGCCAGTAATCAGCTTGCGATAGATTGGTCGATAGCATAGTTTTCCTGCCGTATTAATGTTCAAAAAGGTATGCCATGTCAGAATTAAAATTAGGCTATTACGAAGATTTAGCCGTTGGGGAAGTGCAGCATTTTAATAAAGGTTACACGGTTACTGAGGCCGAGGTGATTGAGGTCGGTACTCGCTGGGACCCCCAGCCGTTTCATGTTGATCGTGAGGCGGCAAAAGAATCAATGTTTGGGGGTTTGGTTGCCTCTTCTGTTCATGTGTTTGCAATGTGGGTCGCTTTGGGCATGGAAGACCCCGATAAGCGCTCTGCCGCAATAAGCGCATTAGGCTTTAATCACATGAAAATGCGTCAGCCGATTCGACCTGGTGATGTGTTGCGCTCAGTTGCCACCTTAAAAGAGAAGCGGTTATCCAACAGCCATCCGCATTGCGGTATTGTTACGATGGCTAATGAAATGTTTAATCAACATGATCTGTTGGTATTTAGTATTGAGCACAGCTACTTAATTAAATGCCGTGATTACGATCAAGCGCAGGGTATATCGTAAGCGTCTAACTCTGGCCGAGCGTTTATTAAAAGCCCGCCAACGCCTTAACCATCCAAAATATGTTAAGACTTTATTACGTTGCGCTAATAGTTATTTTTGCACGACTGTCATATGCTCTTTATGAATGTCCTATAATTTGCTAAGTGAGGTGTTTTCCATGAATGGCCAGTATAAAAAAACAGCAACACACTATTTTCTACTTTTACTATCACTTACCGTATTGGGTTGCAGTGCCGATGATCAAGCCACTCAAGCAAGTGCAATGGCCCTAAATGTTGAGGCTGGATCAGCACCTGAGGCGGTTTATTCAGAAGCACGTGTTGCTATGTCTGAATTACTTTCAACTATCGATCAAGTGCAAGCTAAATTTTTGCAGCCATCGAACGGCGTTCATACGGCAGACGATATTGCTGAAGGGCAAAGAGCCTTGGCGCATATCTTAGAAACTGCACTGTATTTTTGGTTAGAATCTGATCCTGATCGACCGGTGTTTAAACCCTATGTGACAGCAACAAGAAAGTTATTGGGCGATAACCCTGACTCTATTTATTATTACGCCCCCATTCGTGATAACGGGAGTTATAAAATTTCAGGCAATATTGGCGCAGCAGTATTCACTTCTTTTACTGTCGAGGCAGGTAGCTTTAACGGCCATGCGGGACGCAGTTCGGTAGGGTCTTTAAAAGATAATGACATGCTTATTGCTGGCGATGGTAGCTATGAGATTATCGTTAGCCGAGTTAAGCCTGAGTCGGGTAATTGGTTGGCGCTAAAAGACGGTGCTAGTCAGATCACCACACGTCATTACCATGAAGCTAAGTTCTCGATTGCCGGCGATGAAAGTGCGCAGATGGACATTCGTATAGAGGCTCTCGAGCCTGCGCCATTAAAGTCCAATGCTGGCGATCAAGAGGTTGCCAATCATTTACGATACGTAGCAAATTTTGTTCGTGATCACGGTTCGATGAGCCTACTCTCACCGACTGAAGAGGCTGTAGCGCCACTGGGTTGGTACAGTTTGGTGCCTAATGAGTTTGGTACGCCAGGGCAGTGGGTCAGTGCCTCGGGCGATCAAGCATACGGCAATACCCATGCGTATTATAATGCGGCTAATTATGAGTTAGCGACTGATGAGGCATTGATAATTGAAGGTCGGCTACCCCCAGCACGGTTTGTTAATGTCGTACTTTGGAACCGCTTTATGCAGAGTTACGATTTCTCGAATCGTCAGATTTCATTGAATCAAAAACAGATTCAATATGAAAAAGACGGAAGTTTTAAAATTATAGTTGCTCATAAAGATCCTGGTTCGCCTAACTGGCTTGATACAGAAGGGCGTCCAACCGGTAATATGTATTGGCGATTTGTCTTTCCAACCGAAGATCCGCAGGCACCGACCACGAGAGTGGTTAAGTTTTCTGATCTAAACAAAGAGTTGCTATAAGTTAACTACTGGGATAATCGATTGGTCAGGAGTGCCGAGGCCAAGGTTATTCTTTTCTAAGATACGGTCGGCTCGGTAGCTCGAGCGGACCATTGGTCCGGCCGCAATTTCAGTAAAGCCCATGTTGAGTCCTCGCTCTCGATAGCGAGCGAACTCATCAGGATGAACCCAGCGCTCAACGGGCAGGTGATTTTTGGTGGGCTGCAAGTACTGACCCAGTGTTAAAATGTCAACTCCGTGTTTGCGCATGTCTTCCATTGCCCTGAAAATTTCATGATCTTTTTCTCCAAGGCCTAACATTAAGCTTGTTTTTGTGAGGATACTTGCCTGTTGCTTTTTTGCAAAGGCTAATACATCAAGGGTTTGCTGGTAGCCCGCCCGCGGATCGCGAACCCGTTGTGTGAGTCGCTCAACCGTTTCAACGTTTTGAGCGAATACTTGCAGTCCTGAATTGACCACTGTCGCGACGCAAGCTTGATTGCCCGAAAAGTCGGGTGTCAATGCTTCAACCGCCGTCTCAGGATTGCTTTTTCGAATCGCTCGAATGCATTTAGCGTAATGCAAGGCTCCACCGTCTGCCAGATCGTCGCGATCAACCGAAGTTAATACCACATAACGAAGCTTCATTAATTGCACTGAATGCGCGGCATTGGCCGGTTCTTGCTCGTCAAGCCAGCCCTGCGGATTCCCCGTATCGACTGAACAAAATCGGCAGGCGCGAGTACACACTGAACCCATTAACATGATGGTCGCAGTTCCGTTGCTCCAGCACTCGTTCATGTTGGGGCAATGGCTTTCTTCGCAAACAGTAGCGAGGCGATGATCTTTTACCGTTTCACGCACGGCTTGAAACGCTGTGCTGGTTTTCATTGAAATACGAAGCCAAGGGGGTTTTCGTGCGGTGGTCTTGGCTTGATTTGGGTTGGTTTTTATACCGTCTTTGATGGCCGAGAAACCTTGAGGCGTGGCAAATTTAACCCCGCTAGCGGTTTTGCTAGCTGCGTTGACCGAGCTGAATGGCGGTGTTTTCTCAGAACCGGACATGAAAAGCGTCTCTTGAGGCGTTTAGGTGGGTTGTTATTAAGCCAATGATCAAATAGTTCACCTGTTGACAGTAGTCTGCATTGAGTCATGATTGTGTATATTAACGCAAAATTGTAGACTTTGGATCACTAAATAGTACCTTTCTAGACCAATGGCCGACAATTAGTCGAGCCTATTTAAAGGGCAGTAACGTTTTTCGTTACCGCAACGATTTTTTTAGTATTTTTGGGGATTGTATGAGTTCATCTGAAATATCGAATGGCGTGAATGAGGCCCTGCCTGTCATAGAGGGGTGGTTTACTATGGACAAGGCAGATGCACACTTAATTGGAAGTCAGTGCACCCGTTGTCAGACTTATTTTTTTCCTGGCAAGGTGACGTTCTGTCGAAATCCTACCTGTGAAGGGGACACGTTTGATGCGGTGCCACTGAGTCGAGAGGGGACGATTTGGTCCTATACCGATGCTCAATACAAGCCACCTGAACCTTACGTGGCAGCTGACCCCTTTGAGCCTTACGCTATTGCCGCCGTTGAATTAGCAAAAGAGAGAATGATTATACTGGGCCAGTTAGCCAAAGGCATCACCGTGGATGATGTTACGACGGGCATGCAGGTCGAACTTCAATTACAAACTTTGTTCAGCAAAGATGGACAAGATTATGTCAGTTGGGTCTGGCAGCCGAAATCATAAACCTAACTCCTTATTGAGAAAAAACATTATGAGTAGAGACGTTGTTATCTTAGGTGCAGGTATGCATCCGTGGGGAAAGTGGGGCAAGAATTTTGTCGAGTACGGTGTGCACGCTGCCCGTGCTGCATTAAAAGATGCAGGTATAAAATGGCAAGACATTGAATTTGTTGCTGGAGGAGCAACCATGCGTAATGGTTATCCGGGCTATGTTGCTGGTGCAACTTTTTCACAGGCATTGGGTTGGCAAGGCAATGAAATCATGACCTGTTATGCTGCCTGTGCAACGGGCAGTCAAGCATTGGCTGCTGCGCGGGCTAAAATTCAAGCAGGCCAGTGTGAAGTGGCTCTAGTTGTAGGCGCGGATACAACCCCTAAAGGTTTTTTAGCGCCTCAGAAAGGCGAGCGACCGGATGATCCAGACTGGGTTCGCTTTCGTTTAGGGATCACTAATCCGACATATTTTTCACTGTATGCTCAGCGTCGAAAAGATGTGTATGGCGCTACTGATGAAGACTTTGCCGCGATTAAAGTTAAAAATGCAGAGCACGGTTTTAGCAATGAATACGCTCGTTACCGTAAAAAATTTACCATTGAAGAAGTTTTAGCTTCACCCATGGTAGCTTCGCCATTACGTTTGTTTGAGATTTGCGCCACCAGTGATGGCGGAGCGGCTGTTGTAGTCGCCAGTAAAGAATATGCAGATCGACTCGGTAGTCAGCGACAAATTAAAATTGGTGGCATCTCTACAGTGTCGCCAAAATTCGCCAGCGCCGATGTTGAAATGCCTGACATTGCGACCGACTCAGCGGCGGCTTCAGACGCGTATTCGTTTCGGGCTTCCATCGCGCAAAAAGCTTATGAAGAGGCGGGCATTGGGCCCGAAGATGTCTCGTTGGCTGAAGTTTATGATTTGTCGTCTGCGATGGAGCTTGATTGGTATGAGTACATAGGTCTTTGCGCTCAAGGTGAGGCAGAAAAATTACTGCGTGATGGCGACACGCGTATTGGTGGTCGCGTACCGGTGAATGCCAGTGGTGGCCTAGCCTGTTTTGGTGAAGCAGTACCCGCACAAGCTTTAGCGCAAGTTTGCGAATTAACAATGCAATTGAGGGGCGAGGCGGGTGACCGACAGGTTAAAGATGCTAATGTAGGTGTGACGGGTAACCAAGGCTTATTTGGTCATGGTTCTTCGGTTGTACTGCAACGTTAACAATCATATGTTCGTAAAAATTATAATTTATAGTATCTAGAGCAGGGGATGACTGGTGAGCTTTTCAAAAGAAATTAAAGTGATTGATTTAATGTTAGGTATTCCAAGCAGCGATGATCGCTCTGAATGGTTTGAGTCGTTTCAGCATTTATTAATGGATCAAGAGAGCCAGACACAATTTAAAATGCCGGCTCAATATATGTTTAAAGATGTCCCTGATCTTTCTAATCAAGACGACACTATTGGCTATGCGTTGGAGCAAATGGATAAACATAATATTCATCGCGCAATGCTTGGCATTGATGATGTCAGTCCAACCCATCACCAAGCGATTGAGCAACACCCGCAACGTTTTTTTTCAGCTTACGAGGCCAATGCAAATAAAGGGATGGAAGAGGTTCGAAAAATAAGGCGTTTGCACAAAAATTATGATCTTAAGGCGGTCACCGCTTTTCCGTCAGGGTTATGTCCACAGGTGCCTATTAATGATAAAAAATGGTACCCGATTTACGCCACCTGCATAGATCTTGATATCCCTTTTTGTCCCTGCGCTGGTATTCCTGGCCCTCGCATCCCGGCCGAACCGCAAAAAGTGGAACATATCGATGAAGTGTGTTGGTTTTTTCCTGAATTAAAATTAGTTATGAAACATGGCGCCGAGCCGTGGGTTGATTTGGCCGTTAAGCTAATGATTAAGTACCCCAATCTTTATTATATGACCAGTGCGTTTGCGCCTAAACATTACCCTAAGGCGATTATTGATTATGCTAATACGCGTGGCAGTGAAAAAATTCTTTATGCAGGTTACTTTCCAATGGCTCTATCACTAGACAGGATCTTCTCCGATATGGAAAAAGTTCCGTTTAAGGCGGAGGTTTGGCCAAAATTCTTGCATCAAAATGCAGAGCGTGTATTTAAGCTTTAGGTATTAACTAACGAGTAATTTAAGCCATGAGTAAGTCTGATTCTAGCCAAGAAAATAAGCAGGCTATTGCCGACCATTACTGGCTTGAAAATAAAAAAATATTGCTATCGTTATTGTCGATATGGTTTATCGTGGCGCTAGTCTGTCCAGTTTTGCTAGTCGATTATTTGGATCGATTTTCACTGGGCGGTTTCAGTTTAGGCTTCTGGTTTAACCAACAGGGCGCTATTTTATTTTTTGTAGCCATTATCTTTATCTATCACGGTTTAATGCAGCGCTTAGAGGCACGGCTACCGGCAGAGCAGATTGCCGATGACTCGCAGGCTGAAACGTAATGGACGCACAAAGCTTTAGTTATCTGTTTGTCGGTCTTTCTTTTGCGCTTTATATTGGTATTGCCTTTTGGACGCGTGCGAGTTCCACTAAGCAGTTTTATGTGGCCGGTGGCGGTGTGCATCCGGTATTAAATGGCATGGCTACTGGGGCTGATTGGATGAGTGCCGCTTCTTTCTTGTCCGTGGCGGGTATTGTGGCCTTTTCAGGCCGTGACGGGTCGGTTTACTTGATCGGTTGGACCGGCGGTTATGTGTTGCTCGCCTTATTATTGGCGCCATATCTACGCAAGTTTGGCCGTTATACCGTGCCCGATTTCATAGGTGAGCGATACTATTCTAAAACGGCACGAGCGGTTGCGGTACTGTGTTTAATTTTTATTTCTTTTACGTACATTGCCGGCCAGATGCGCGGCGTTGGCATTGTATTTTCACGGTTTTTAGAAGTCGATATTAATACCGGCGTAATTATCGGCATGGCAATTGTGTTTTTTTATGCAGTCATGGGTGGCATGAAGGGCATAACCTACACCCAGGTCGCTCAATACTGCGTGCTGGTATTTGCCTTTATGGTACCGGCAGTCTTTTTATCGATCATGTGGACCGACAATCCTATCCCGCAGCTGGGTTTAGGCAGTCAACTAAACGATGGTTCTGGGTTAACGGTGTTGCAAAAGTTGGATCAAGTCACCGTTGATTTAGGTTTTAGTGCCTACACTGGCTCGATCAGATCAACGCTTGATACCTTCATGATCATCATGACGCTAATGATTGGCACCGCTGGCTTGCCGCATGTTATTGTTCGGTTCTTCACCGTACCGACGGTGTCTGATGCGCGGTTGTCTGCAGGTTATGCGCTCCTATTTATTGCCGTTATTTATACGACTATTCCTGCGGTGGCTGGCTTTTCACGGTTAAACTTAATCGATAGCGTTAATGAGGCGACCTATCAGGATGCACCCGAATGGGTGAGTAAGTGGGAATCAACGGGCCTCATCGCCTGGCAAGATAAAAATGCCGATGGCCGAATGCAATACCGCGCTGGTCACGCGTTAGTGCCTATGAAACCGCAATTCATCGAAGGTCAGGGCACCTATGGCCAGCGTTTATTAAGTAACTCTCCCAGCGACAGTGAGAATGAAATCTACGTAGATCGTGACATCATGGTCATTGCTAACCCTGAAATCGCCGGTTTGCCGAATTGGGTGATTGGTTTGATTGCGGCAGGGGCGGTGGCTGCAGCACTGTCGACAGCGGCAGGGTTATTACTGGTTATTTCAAGTTCAATTTCACATGACCTGCTTAAAAGCACCTTTATGCCCTCCATCACCGATAAACAAGAATTGCTCGCCGCACGCTTGGCTGCCGCCACAGCCATTGTGATTGCTGGCTGGTTTGGCATACATCCACCAGCGTTTGTTGCTCAAGTGGTCGCGTTCGCTTTTGGCATGGCGGCGGCGTCGCTTTTTCCAGCCATCGTGTTAGGTATCTTTTCTGAGCGCATCAGCAAAGAGGGAGCTGTCGCGGGCATGTTGGTAGGTTTGGTGTTCACCGCAAGTTATATTGTTTATTTTGTGTTCATTGCCCCGCAGTTCAATAATGCGGAGTTTTGGTTGTGGGGTATTTCAACCACAGGCATTGGCGCAATAGGTGCCTCCTTAAATATGATCACTGCTTATACAGTAAGTTGTTTATCTTCTCCCCCTCCTAGCAAAGTTGTCGAGCTTATTGAGAAAATACGCCTGCCTTAAGCTTTCTACAGCCTCATTGCATTGACTCAAAGTGTGAAGAGTTATCAAAAAGCGAATGTTAACGATTATCAATTGTGCTTTATTTTATATTAACATACCATAAACAGTATGGAATCATTGGAACTGAGTCCCGTTAGTTTCATATGATGATTACCTGAGGCTTTCCTCAGGTAATCTCCTTTTTTAAATTTATATCTTTTCTTTATTTAGAGGCAACATCATGAAAAATAAACTACTTGCCGCAATTTCCGCGGTAGCAGTTCCACTTGTAGCGATAAATGCAAACGCTTCAAGTGTTGAGCTTTTTGAGGAGATCACTATTTTAGGCGATAAAGATGCCGCAAATGCGGTTGCTGGTTCTGCCACCTATTTATCAGCTGAGGAATTACAAGTTTTTTCTTTTTCTGATATCCAACAAGTTTTGCGTCAGGTTCCGGGCGTTTATGTCCAGTATGAAGATGGTTATGGCTTGCGGCCAAACATCGGCATCCGTGGCGTGTCAACTGAGAGAAGTGCACGAATCGCGCTATTAGAAGATGGGGTCCCGATAGCTCCTGCGCCTTATGCTGCTTCATCCGCTTACTATTTCCCAACCACTGGACGTATGTCGGCTATTGAGGTTGTTAAAGGCCCAGCGGCTATTAGTGAAGGCCCAAATAATATTGGGGGTGCTTTGAACTTAATCTCTACACCTATTCCAAGCAGTGCAGCAGGTAACCTTCTTCAAGAAGTCGGCGAAGATTCTACGACTCGAACTCACTTGACTTATGGTGCAACTAACGCTTCAGGTTTTGGTTACTTACTTGAGACGCATCAGATGAAATCTGACGGCTTTCAAACGGTTAATGGAACCAATGATACAACCGGCTATGACATCGAGGACTACACGTTAAAGATGTCATACGCTCCTGCAGGTTCTGCCCATAGCTTTGAGATGAAGTATCAGTATGCGCAACAAGATTCTGATCAAAGTTATTTAGGTCTTACGGATGCCGATTTCAAACAAAATCCTTATCAGCGCTATGGCGTCTCACAGCTTGATCATATGACCACGGAGCATAACCAGCTTATTTTGCGTCATGGGTATAAGTTCAGTGACACAATGAGTTTATCTACCACGGTTTATAACAATGAGCATAAGCGAAATTGGTATAAGTTAAATAATAGTATTTCTTCTATTGGTGCCGATGTATTGGCTGGTGGTGATAGTGCGGCGGGTGCTTTAGAAGTTAAGAGTAACAATCGCGAATACTATAGCCGTGGTGTTGCACTTAAATTAGATATGCAGCGCGATATTCATGCGATCGAAATCGGATTGCGTTACCACGAGGATGAAGAAGATCGATTCCAGTATTCTGATTATTTTACTCAGATGAATGGGGCTATGGTCTTTGACAACGCAACAGCGCCTGGTGCTAAGGGTGACCGTGTGGTCGGTGCTGAAGCTACCTCGCTTTATATCAAAGATACAATCGACTTGGGTGATTTGACGATCACAGCAGGTGTTCGCTTTGAGGACATTGATCTTGATCGAACTGATTGGTCTGACGGTGGTCCACGTAATGTTGTAAGTGGTACTAAAGCAAATAGTATCTCTGTGACATTGCCTAGTTTGGGCGCCACTTATCAGTTGAATGATAATCTTTCATTGCTGGCAGGGGTTTATCAAGGCTTTGGTTCACCGACAGTGACAGATGGGGTTGATAATGAAGAAGCGCTTAATGTTGAAGTAGGCGGACGTTATCAGGATGGCAACACCTCAGCATCATTGATCGTTTTCTCAAGTGATTACGATAATTTAGTTGGCCAATGTACGGCTTCTATCGGTTGCTCTGGCAATATTGGAGATACCTATAATGGCGGTACGGCATCCGTTCTAGGCGCCGAGCTTACTTTAGCGACGGTATTTTCTTTAAATGCAGCAACCACAATGCCGCTAAGTGTTAGCTATACATACACAGATGCTGAGTTTGACCAAACGTTTGATAGTGAGTTTTTTGGTGATGTAACAAAAGGGGATTCACTCCCTTATATCCCCGAGGGCCAACTTTCGTTAACTGCTGGTATTGAAAGTGGTAAGCTGAGTGTTACCACTCTTGCTACATTTATTGACTCTATGTGTACAGTGGGTGATGGTTGTACTGAAAAAACCTATTCTCAAACTAATGTTGATTTAGTTGCTAATTACGAAGTGAATGATGACTTAAGTGTTTATACACGAGTCGATAATATCACTGATGAAGTCGATATTGTCGCTCGACAACCGAAAGGTGCTCGGCCTAATCGTGGTAGAACTGCATCGGTAGGTGTAAAGCTATCTTTTTAGTTGACACCGCTAATTAAAAAGGGGCTTTATCGCCCCTTTTTTTTTGCGTTGTAATCATGGGCTGGCTGATGTTTTTTTCAAATTTTTTGATTCTTTTCTTTAATAATGGTGTCATTGAGCGATAAACGTTGTGCGTAATTATTATCGACCAGTTTCACCGCTAATTCAGCGGCCTCTTCTATGGCGCCTTCTATGTAGCCAACCCCATTACAGTCGCCAATGCTGTGTACTGAAAAGCCTTCAATTGCTAGCGATTCTGCAAGTGCTGAATCGCCACTGGCGCCTTGCGCAACAATGACCTGCTTTGCGTCAATGCTATGTTGTTCGCCATGGTTGTCAGTGTAAAGGACTTGATGATCACCAATGCGAATACCGCTGGCTTGATTAATAATGTTGACGCCTAACGCTTTTAGCTCGGTGAGTAATCGTAAGCGTCGGACAATATACAGCCCTTTACCGGGTTTTTTTTGGTCGTCAATGACAGTAACCTCTCTGCCGCGCTCGGCTAAAAATTCAGCCAATTCCAGTCCCACTAATTCGCTCCCAATGATGGTTATCTTTTGGGGCAGTGGGAGCCATAGCTTTGAGGCTTGATAGACCGCACTTGGCGAGCCGGTAATGCCAGTTTTTGCGCCCATAGAGGTCATGAAGCGCGTGAAGGCGCTGGTTTTTCTTAGCAGTGATGGGTTATCCTCGGCTAATACCAACGCGCGCATTTCATCGCCGCTAAAAACAAAGTCTTGTTCGTTACCTTCTATGTCAGGCATATCACGCTTTGCTCCAGTAGCAACAATCACCTCATCCGCTAGCAAGGTGTTAAGTAATTCAGGGCCGGCCTCACAATTTAATTTCACCGTTACGGCCGACTGTTTGATCTGTAATTTAAGCCAGTTGAGTAACTTCTCATTGGGGGGGTAAGCAATGCTGGCAAATTGTAAGGTGCCGCCGAGCCGATTGCTTTTTTCTAAAAGGGTGACACGGTAACCCAAGCTATCGAGTCGCCGAGCGATTTCCATGCCGCCGGGTCCACCACCAATCACCACATAATGATTGTGGTTTTGATGGCTACTCGCAATGAGGCTGCGTTCACGTTCAAACGCCGTTTCAGGATTCACTGCGCATTTCACCGATTGACGAATATAGATCTGGCTCACACAGCAATAACAATACACACAGGGTCGTATTTGTTCGGGTGTGCCTGCAACGACTTTATTGGGAAGATCAGGGTCGGCCAAGAGTTTACGGCCCATGCCAAAAAAATCGAAATGCTTTTGGCTAATATGCTTATCGGCCGAGTGTGGCTCAATGCGACCTGAGGTAATCACCGGTATAGCTAACACTTTTTTGATGGCGATCGCGTTGCTGACTAAGCGCTCGGGGGTGTGAGGTATGTTTGATTCAGAGTGCATGATGCCTTGGCTGGTATCATGGTATGCACTGACAGTAACGGCGTCAATACCGGCGGCCTGGGCCAGCAGGGCGGTGGCTTTGGCGTCAGCCAAACTAATACCCTTGTCGTTGCCAAATTCACCCGAATCGAGCTTACACCACACAGGAAAATCATGACCGACGGCCTCTCGGACAGCCGCAATAATGCGCAGTAATAAGCGCGCGCGATTTTCATGGCTGCCGCCATATTCATCCTCGCGTTTATTCATGGCGGGTGATAAAAACTCTGAAATAATATAACCATGGCCGCCATGAATTTCTAAGGCATCAATACCGGCCGTTTTGGCGCGAATAGCCGCCGCTGCAAATTGCTTAACCAGCAGATCAATATCTTCATGGCTCATGGGTTTGAGTGATGGCTTGGGTGCTTTCGGGTCGTGCATCGCCATCAATTCATGATCAAGAAAATCATTTAAGTAGGTTGGTTTTTTGGCTTCGGGATAAGAGGGCACCCAGACGGGGCGACCGCTGCGCATGTCTTCGGTCGCGACTAAACCGCCATGGTGAAGTTGCGTTGCCAGTTTGGCGCCGTGTCGGTGCACCGCATCAGCCATGGCTTTCAGGCCGGGTATAAATCGGTCGTCAGAAATCGCCACTTGATTGGGTTGGTTGCCTCCATGTGGCCACGCCACGCCGGCGACGCCTAAGACAATGAGTCCTGCGCCGCCTTTTGCATGCCGTTCGTGAAAAGCAATGATCCGCTCACCACAGATGCCGTCATCTTCGGCTAAATTGACGCCCATGGCGGTAACAATCATGCGATTCTTGACCGTCATCGTGCCAATTTTTCCCGCTTGAGACAGGTGCGGAAATGAATGTAAAAGCAGGTTGGTCATTGACATGCAGAGTATTTTTTCATCCTAAAGACAACAAATTCGGGTAGTATCATGATTGATAAACAAATGTTGGCTGTCAATCACTATTCGATTCATGATTTAATTGAGTTAATTCAATGATTTAAAAAAAACCATGAGTGACTTGCCTTATCAGTTCTTTTTAGAGTTACATCGACCCTAACGGTTAATGTTGTGTGACTCGACGAGCGGTATCATTGGCGTCTACTTGTCCTGCATGGGATAATGTCTTTTTTAATGATAGAGGTTGATATGAAGCTTGGTTTGCAATTAGGTTATTGGGGTGCATTAGCACCGGGTGATGGCCATATTAAATTGGCGCAAGAAGCTGAAAGTTTGGGTTACGATTCTGTTTGGACGGCAGAGTCGTGGGGCAATGATGCGTTTACGCCCTTGGCATGGATCGGTGCAAACACTTCAAAAATTCGCTTGGGAACATCGGTGGCGCAATTATCGGCAAGAACGCCAACTGCTTGCGCTATGGCAGCGCTTGCGATGGATCATATGTCGGGCGGTCGAATGATGTTAGGCTTAGGCGTATCGGGGCCACAAGTGGTCGAGGGCTGGTACGGTCAGCCCTTTAGTAAGCCCGTTTCAAGAACGCGTGAATACGTTGATATTATTCGGCAGGTACTGCGCCGTGAGGCGCCGGTAACTAATGATGGCGAGCATTATCCACTGCCATATAAGGGTGAAAATAGTTGGGGCTTGGGTAAGCCGTTAAAGCCTATTACCCATCCACTGAGAGCAGACCTACCTATATTTTTAGGCGCAGAGGGGCCCAAAAATGTCACTCAAACAGCAGAAATAGCAGACGGTTGGCTGCCGCTCTATTACTCGCCTTACCGTCAAGAAGTGTATGCTGATCAGTTGAAAGCGGCCAAGCCTGGATTTGAAATTCCTGCAATGGCGATCGTTACCGAGACCGATACGGTCGAGGAAGGACTGATGCCGGTCAAAGCGATGTTAGGTTTTTATATTGGTGGTATGGGTGCTAAAAAGCGTAATTTCCATAAAGATCTAATGTGCCGAATGGGTTTTGAAGAGGAAGCCAATCAGGTGCAAGACTTATTTTTTGAAGGCAAACGTGATGAAGCAATTGCTGCTGTCCCCGATGCCTTTGCTGATGAGATCTCCCTTGTTGGTCCTCGAGGTCGAATTAAAGAGAAGCTGCAAGATTGGGAGAATTCGCCGGTTACCTCTTTATTGGTCATGGGTGACAGTGCATTATTGCGAACCATGGCTGAGTTAGCGCTTTAACCGTTATAGGTTATTTTTTGTTTACATAGTTGACGAGTATTAAGCCAGCAGCAGTCTAATCGGTTGTCGCTGGCTTTTTTTATGGTCTTTATGGCGCCTTTCTTAGGTCATCGTTTGCTTTATTCGGTTATCCATTATGTCACTTAGTATTGAGGCCTTCAGCCATTACCTACCCATCAAACGCTGCACTATTCCGTTGTTTAATGATTTTTCACCCACGCTTTATCTGATTCGACTCGACCAATTACGCTGTGGCTCTAACGGCCGGGTAATGGGCAATAAAATTTTTAAATTATTGCCGAACCTTGAGTTGGCTAGCGCACGCAATTACCAACAAATAGTCAGTTTTGGCGGTGCTTGGTCGAATCATTTACATGCACTTGCTGCTGCTGGTGAAGCCTTTGGTTTGGGTACCATTGGCATTGTTCGCGGCGAGCGGTCAGCGAAACTGTCGGCGACGTTACGCGATGCTCAAACTTTGGGCATGCGGTTGCATTTTATCAGTCGAAGTGATTATCGAGCCTTGTGCGACGGCAATACTCGGACGGTTATTGAGCAACAGTTTGGTCGATCTTGGGTCGTGCCGGAAGGCGGTTCAAATGCCACTGGCCGTTTAGGCGTGCGCGCTATGGGCCGGGCAATTGCCTTGCAGTTACCTCCATCGGTTGATCAAATATGGATGGCAGCAGCAACCGGCAGCACGATGACGGGCATGATTGAGGGGGCTTTAGAATGCCAGCAAGGCCCACATAAAAAGGTGTTTCATGGCACTATAAAGGGAGTCAATGTATTAAAAAATTTGAGCCTTACTAAGCAAATATCACATGACTTAGCGATTAATCATAAGAGTCTCGAGACCCACGGCGTGCAGTGGCAGGTGATCAATGATGGCCATTGTGGTGGGTATGCAAAGATGAATGCCGACTTGTTGGCCTTTCATGGCCTGCTTGAGCAACAACTTCAGGAGTCAGTTGATCATGTTTATATGGCAAAGGTTTTTTATGCGCTGTATCGGTCTTTAAAGGCAAACCAATACCCTGACACTAAAGCGATTGCGGTGATCCACAGTGGTGGGCAACAAGGTCGGCGCGGTTTATGCGCTTTGTGATGGTATTAAGCACAGACGCGCGGTCACTCTATTCAGTACGGTCGTTGGTTGGATGCCAATTTTTGCATTATCGCGATAACCAATCGTTGGGCACCACAAAACCGTACTGCGCAGTATTTGGTTGTTCGCCATATTGATAGACGACCATTTCAGGCTGACGTTGTGCCAGTTCATCATTATTGGCTGCAACCGTCATCAACGGCTTTTGCCCGGCTAGAGTATCGAGCCAAAAAGGTTTTTTAATTGAGCAGTACCGCATCGTATTGTTGGCAAGCAGTGCTTGCCACTCGTGTAAAAATAGCCACTGGCCGCGTAAATGCTGAGGGTTTACATGGTGCGGTATGTGTTGATCGGTCTGCGGGTTGTTGTCACGATAAAATAAACGTCCGCCAACATGCAATTGTTTCACTAGCGGTTGCTTGTTCAGCAGGGATAATTGCTTAGTGGTTAATACTGATTCTAGCGACGCCATTGCGGCGGGATGGTCGGCAAGGTTGAGTTGCTTATTAATACTGTGCTTTAATTTTAAATCTAGCCGATCAGTTTTTCCCGGTCCATGCCAGTGCTCCCATGCGGTATTATCTAAGCCATCGGCGAGATAGTATTTAGTGGCTATTTCTAAATGCACCAAGCCCAATGAGCGATGCTGGTAGATAAGGTCAAACTCACCGAGATCTTGGCCATTATAGCGCGCTTTGAGATTGGCGTAGATGAGTTCAGTTTCATGACCATGAGTTAAAAAAAATTGCCACAGCCGTTCATGATAAATGCCTAATTTATGTTGTCTTGGACCGACCAAATAGTTGAATAACGGCTCGGGTGCCTGATCCAGTCTAGTCAGCCACTCACGGTATTGGGCATCCAATGTAAAGACAATATGCGAGTCGAGATGCGCCGCATTGGCTTGAGGGGCGGCGGCTGTTTTTTGTTGATGAGTAGAGGCTTCAGTGGCTAATATTTGCATTAAAGCCGGGCCAAAGACTGCTTGTGCAAGTAGTCTCACTTCACGGCATTGTAACTGATCAATAAAGTCTTTTTGCATGATTTGCTTGGCTAAGTTGTCGTACATGGCCCTAATATACGCCGTTAAAGAGTATGTAGCTTACGTTTATTCATCGAATTACCAATGACAAAGGTTTAGTCTTGGCGTAATTATGCCTATAATTGGCATCTTAAATGTCATAAGTTGCACCATAGATGCAAAGACATTCACATAATGATAACAGGTACTTTGATGGCCTCGCAATTTAGAAACATTGGATTAATCGGTCGGGTTGATAGTGATTTGGTTCGTCAGTCTGTTCAGGCCTTAGTGTTGCTATTACAACGTCGAGAATTAACCGTTGTTCTTGAAGAAGAGACATCCAAAGCCTTAGGCAGTCACAGCTTGCAAGTTGCCAGTCGAAAGTTAATTGGGGAAGTCTGCGACATGGTTATTGTTGTGGGCGGTGATGGAAGTTTGTTGGGCGCTGCGCGAGATCTTGCTCGTCACGATGTGCCGGTATTAGGCATTAATCGAGGTAAGCTGGGCTTTTTAACGGACATTGCGCCTGAAGATATTGAAACTGGGGTGGGTTCTGTCTTAGAGGGAAGGTATGAGACAGAAACCCGCTTTTTACTCGAGACAGAATTAAAGAGGGAAGGGGCAGTTGTTGGTCAATCTGACGCCTTTAATGATGTGGTATTGCACAGTGGTCAAGCACCTAAGATGCTGAGTTTTGAGCTTTACATTGAGGGAGAGTTTGTTTACTCCCAGCGTTCAGATGGGTTAATTGTATCAACGCCAACCGGTTCTACGGCCTATTCTTTATCCGGTGGCGGTCCCATCATGCACCCTCGGTTAAATGCGATTGTTTTGGTGCCAATGTTTCCACATACGTTAAGCAGTCGCCCTTTGGTTGTTGATGGTAATAGCGAGATTAAAATCATTGTCAGCGAGAGCAATCATGTTTCGCCACGTGTCAGTTGTGACGGTCAGGTCAATCTTGGTTTACAGCCAGGCGATGTGTTGTACATTCGTAAAAAGTCAAAAAAATTAAAGTTGATTCACCCTGAAGGCCATCAGTTTTATCGCCCCTGCCGAGATAAGTTAGGTTGGGGCGCACAATTCATAGACGGTTGATCAAGCGAAGTAGGGCTAATGCCTTTGTTAACTTTTTTAGGTAAAATGTTTTGATAAAAGTTTTGACAGCGCCTATTAGTGCGGATTTGCAACCTTTATCGGTGTATTGGTGGCAAGAAAAAAACATCAATCATAAGATTGTTGAGCAAGCAGGGGTGCAGATTATCATGCTCGAAGACAGCAACTATCGCTCGGTTGTTGAAAGCGATTATCGCGCATTTATAAATGGCGAACTTCAAATCAGTTTGAAGCAGAAAAATAACCCATCGTCATTGCTTGCTCTTTATCATATAGTGGGTCGCTCGCCGTATACATTACTGCTAATTTTGTTCAGCTGCATTGGTTTTTTACTCGTTGAATTTCAGCTGAATTATTGGCTTGATTTATTTCGAATACAATTAATTGATAGTAGCCAATTAAGTAAAACTTTAAATTTATCCGATCGAATATCACCGGCTGAATTTCTTGCTCACGGTCAATACTGGCGATTAATAACCCCTATATTCTTACACTTTGGCTGGGCACATTTAGTTTTTAATATGCTTTGGCTGTGGGAGTTAGGCCGTCGATTAGAATGGCAATTTGGCGCAGTTCACTTGTTGAGTGTAATATTTTTTATTGCGGTGCTATCGAATATTTATCAGGCTGCAAGCACGCCCTATGCATTTTTTGGCGGCATGTCGGGCGTTATTTATGGCCTCTTAGGCTACTGCGGCGTATTTAATCTTATTAACCCTAATAAAGCTTTTGTATTGCCGTTAGGTGTCTATGTGCTGATGCTTTCATCTTTAGTGATAGGTTGGCTTGGCCTGTTTGATTTTTTAGCTAGGATGGCTAATACAGCTCATTTAAGCGGCCTTTTATGGGGGTGTTTTATCGCGATTCCAAGCGCCCTGCTAAGCCGCTTCTTAGATAAAAAGTGAGCGCGAGCTTGACCGGGTCTATACGATGAATGGGAATTTTAAATGAGTGAGTTTCTCGAAAAAAGTCAACAGCTATCACCTGATATGATCGAGCGCTTCAGGTCTGCTTTGTCACAAGGGAAATGGCCTGATGGCCAACCTGTGACGGTGAGTCAAAAAAATATTTTAACGCAAGCGATTATTGTTTATGATGCGGCGCACACACCTAACGGTGAGCGAATTGGTGAACTCGAAGATAAATGCGCGAGTAAAACAAATAATACACACAATGATGATTCAAACGATAATGATAAAAGTGAAAATGAATCACCGATAAAATGGCAGTAAAAAAGTTTTATTAGTTGCAGAGTTTTCAGTAGATTAAAAATTTTAGGTAAGCCATGGCAGAGTTCAAAGGCAGTTTACGAAAAATGGCAGCGACGCTGCCAATCCGTGCGTCAGATTCTGTGCATTATAGTATGGTGCTTGACGATCAGTTGATTGGGCTCAACGATTATTTAGGGCAGCCTATTACATTGACTTACACCGGCGGTATACATTGTATTCATTGTCAGCGAAAAACGAACAAAAGTTTTAGTCAGGGTTATTGCTATCCCTGTTTTAAATCGTTGCCTCAGTGTGACTTATGTATGATGAGTCCAGAAAAGTGTCACTACCAAGCAGGCACTTGTCGGGATGAGCATTGGGCTAAAGATTTTTGCATGCAAGATCATTATGTCTACCTAGCGAATTCATCGGCATTAAAAGTAGGCATTACTCGCGGCACACAAATACCCACTCGCTGGATTGATCAAGGTGCAATTCAGGCTTTGCCAATATTTCGTGTCAAACAAAGGCGTTATGCCGGTCTGGTGGAGGTATTATTTAAGGAGCATATGGCCGATAAAACCAATTGGCGTGCAATGTTAAAAGGCAACCCTGATTTGCTTGATCTGGCAGCTATTATTGCTAAGACGCTACCAGAAGTTGCTGAAGGTATTGCTGCGCTTCAATCTGAGTACGGTATTGACGCAGTTCAATTTTGTGACCGAGCTGAAGCGATTGCTATTCAGTTTCCGGTGCTTGAATATCCTACCAAAGTGACCTCACTTAACTTTGATAAAACGCCTGAGATAAACGGTCATTTAATGGGTATCAAGGGTCAATATCTTATACTCGACTCAGGCGTGGTAAATTTGAGAAAGTTTACAGGCTACCAAATTAATTTTTCTGTTTAGATATTTTTTCGGAGAGCATATATGGCCGACGTGACTAGTGGTGCCGTGGCAACAGGTTCAGTCGTTTCGCAAGAGACGTTTCTTAAAGATTATCAGCCGCCAGTATTTTTTATTGATCGCACTGATTTAGAATTTGATTTATGGTGTGAGAAAACGACGGTTGTCGCCAATTTAACGGTACGTCGAAATCCCGCTGTTGATGCCACTGAAGAGCTAACATTGGTTGGTGAAAACCTCCAATTAGTGTCAGTTGCGATTGATGGCGTGACTCAGTCGCCAGACAATTATCAACTCAGTCATCAAGAGTTAATGATTACCTCAGTCCCTGATCAATTTACTTTAAAGATAATAACCGAAATTGACCCCGCTAATAATCTAAGTCTAGAAGGGCTTTACTTGTCTGACGGTATGTATTGTACGCAATGTGAAGCACAGGGTTTTCGTCGTATTACTTATTATTTAGATCGCCCCGACGTTTTGTCTATTTTCACCACTAAAATAACAGCTGGTGTAAAGCAGTACCCAGTACTGTTGTCAAATGGCAATCTAGACAGTTCGGGAATGGCAGCTAACGGTCGCCATTGGGCTAAATGGTCTGACCCGTTTAAAAAGCCAGCTTATTTATTTGCTTTAGTGGCGGGTGACTTAGCCGTTGTTGAAGACAGTTTCACTACCATGTCAGATCGTCAGGTAGCTCTAAAGATTTATGTTGAAACTAAGGATCTAGATAAGTGTGGTCATGCCATGCAGTCACTTAAAAATGCTATGAAGTGGGATGAAGAAGTTTATGGGCGTGAGTATGATCTTGATTTATACATGATTGTTGCGGTTGATTTTTTTAATATGGGTGCAATGGAAAACAAGGGCTTGAATATCTTCAATACTTCTTGTGTTTTAGCGAATCCGCTAACTCAGACCGACATGGCTTTTCAGCGCGTTGAAGCGGTTGTTGCTCACGAATATTTTCATAATTGGTCTGGTAATCGTGTGACTTGCCGCGATTGGTTTCAGCTAAGTCTCAAAGAAGGTTTTACTGTTTTTCGCGATGCGAGTTTTTCAGCTGACATGAATTCAGCTACCGTAAAAAGAGTAGAGGATGTTAGCTTGTTGCGTTCTGCACAATTCGCAGAAGATGGAGGGCCTATGTCTCATCCTATTCGGCCTGAATCTTATATTGAGATATCAAATTTTTATACTTTAACTATTTATGAAAAAGGGGCTGAAGTGATTCGTATGATGCATCAGTTTTTAGGTGCTGATAAGTTTCGTGCTGGCAGTGATCTTTACTTTGAGCGTCACGACGGTGAGGCGGCGACCTGTGAAGAATTTATTATCGCTATGGAGGATGCTAGTGGCTACGATTTAGGCCAATTTCGACGTTGGTACTCGCAGTCTGGCACTCCAGTACTCGATGTGACGGGTGATTGGAATCAGCAGCGCGATTGTTATACCTTAACGGTTAATCAAGCCTGTCCTGCTACACCGGGCCAGCTTGAGAAGTTACCTTTTAGTATGCCTATAAAAGTTGCTTTAGTGGCACCGACTGGCTTGCTAAGCGTTAACTGTGATTCGCCATCAGCGAAATCGTTAGAGGGGGGTGAATTTCTTCTGTCGTTGACAGAGCCGCAACAGCAGTGGCATTTCTCTGGTGTAGGTCAAAAACCGGTGGCTTCATTGCTTAGGGGTTTTTCTGCGCCAGTTAAATTAAATTTTAATTATCAGCCGCTGGAATTATTACAATTAATTGATGCCGATGATGATGGCTTTATTCGCTGGGATGCATCTCAGCGTTATGCACTGCAATTAGTTCATTCTCATCTTAATGGCGAGCAAAAGATTCACAGTGAGGCGGGGCAGCAAGCTGTTAAAGCCTTAGGCGTATCCTTGTCACGGCTGCTGGATCAGGCTTTGATCAGAGCGGATCGTAATAACAACTATGATGCTGCGTTAACAGCTGAGATCATACGTTTACCTAGCTATGCCTATGTAATAGAGCAATTTGACTGTGTTGATATTCATGCTATTAATGAAGCCTTAGAATGTTTGCAACAGTCGTTGTCATCGCAATTAAAAACAGTCTTGGTAAATTGCTATCAGCAATTACAACAACAGTTGCAAGCGCTTGGCAATTACCAGCCATTGGCCGAGCATGTAGCTTTAAGGAGCTTAAAAAACACGTGCCTTGCATTTCTTATGCGCAGCAATGATCCGAGTTTAATTACTTTGGCTGAAACTCAATTTGATACAGCAAATAATATGACTGACCAATCGGCTGCACTGAGTGCCTTAGTTAATTGCCCGCTTGCAGACGCTGCAGCTGCAGCTCAGCAGCGCCTCGACCGCTTTTACAAGCAGTGGTCATCTGAATCTTTAGTGGTTAATCAATGGTTAACAGTGCAGGTCGCTAGCAACAAAGCTGGCGCATTGGGGCGCGTTCGAGCGCTAATGAATCACGAGGCCTATGATAATACTAATCCTAATAAGGTAAGGGCACTAATTGGTGGTTTTTGCATGCGAAATATCACGCAGTTTCACGCCCAAGATGGTTCTGGTTACGAATTGCTAAGCACTGAAGTTATAAGGCTTAATACCATGAATCCTCAGTTAGCTTCACGGCTTTTGTCACCGCTAACGCAGTGGCGGCGCTTTAAACCTCCTCAATCAGAGCTAATGCAGGCAAGCCTTCAACGTGTTGCCGCTACCGAAAACTTATCGGCGGATGTTTTTGAGGTGGTGACGAAAAGTTTGGCCGTTAGCTAAACTGTAATTGTTAAAAGAGAGAATCGAGTTAAAATCATTATATCTTCAAGCCAACTGTTGGCGGCAATAAGTGCATTATAATTTATAGTAGGTGCCAAATTATGATAAATGATCCCGTTGAACTTCCTGCAGGAACAGTCGCCTGGATAGAATCAATAACCGCTGAGTCCGTGTTAACCTTACGTCGTCACGTGGCAAGAAGAGAGGCATGGGTCGTTGAAACTGGTTCAGATTCGATGAGCAAGCAATCTTATTTCTTAAGAATCGATAGAGCGGGTGCTAAAGGGCATGGCGGGCCATGGAGCTTGCTGCGCGAAACGAAAATTATTCAGGCCTTAGCGGCGACCGATGTTCCGGCCCAAAAAATTATTGCATGGCACGATGAATTGCATTTAGCGCTGCAGGAAATGGTGGTTGGTGATTCGGAGCTCGACCAATTTGAGCGGCCACAGCAACACGCAGTAATGATGAATTTTATGGCTGCTTTGGCTGATTTGCATCGTTTAGACCCACACACGTTGAATTTGTCAGAATATTGTCTATGGCCAGAATCTGCCGAGCAGCAGGCACTGAGTGAAGTCTATGTCATCGAAGGTTTGTGGCGATCAATACCCGCGCCACCGACAGTGGGTAGATTATTCTCGGCGTTTGGGCGGCGCTGGTTAGAAAATCATGTGCCTCAAGAGTATCAGCATACGGTTCTCGTTCAGGGCGATACGGGTCCGGCTAATTTCATGTTTGACGATGAGCGAATTACTGCCTCGGTTGATTGGGAGTTGGCGCATTTTGGTGACCCGATGGAAGATTTAGGCAATATCGTTGTTCGTGATTATTTTTATCCCTCTAGCGGCGGAAATTTACAGCCCTATTTTGCTCACTATGAACAATTGAGCGGCATTGTTTTCGAGGCGGATAAGGTTAAGTATTATACCGTCCAGCAGCTTTTACGTTCAGTCATGTCACTCATGTATACGGTTCGAACACTGAAATGGAATGACGAAGTGGCGATGAATTTAGGCTATGAAATAAATTGTCAACGCGGCATGTGTGATGCCATAGCGCGGGCAATGAACTTTCCATTTCCGTCTGAATCAATGCCAGAGTCAGTCGTCAAATTAGGCAACGATGACCAAGAGTCGGGCATTGTTTTCTCTTTAATAGAGCAGCAACTGCAACGGCAGGTTTACCCTGCACAGTCCGATAGTTTTATTGCTCATCGGGTTGAGCATATTAATGCTATGGTTGAGTTTCTACGTCGTAAAGCGTGTTACGGTTGTCACTTAGATGAGTATGAGCAAAATGAAATTGCTGTTATGATGGGCTCATCTTTTGACGATTTACCCTCGGCCGAAGATGCCTTGCTTGCGCGAATTGAAAGCATGGATTCAATTGCAGATGAACAGCTCATCTTGAAGTACTTGCACGCAAGAGCTTATCGCTTGGAAGATTTGATGGAGCCTTTGGTTCGTCCCTTTGCCAACCGATTTTTGGCTAAAGTCGATTAGCTGCGTTAATCGTTTATCACTGTTTGAAGATAAGTTGCTATGTTGGAAAATCCAAAAACTGAGACCATCGTTAAAGCGAATGAAACTGGTGTTGGGCAACGAAAAATCATTCACGTCGACATGGATGCTTTTTTTGCCTCGGTTGAACAGCGTGACACGCCAGCTTACCGCGGTCAGCCTTTAATTGTTGGTGGAGACCCTGAGCGTCGAGGTGTTGTTGCGGCATGTAGCTATGAGGCTAGGGTGTTTGGGATCCATTCGGCTATGTCATCGTCTCGAGCAAAGCAACTCTGCCCATCGGCTATTTTTGTAAGGCCTCGATTTGAAGCATATAAAGAAGCGTCGCTAACTATTCATGAGATTTTCCATGAATACACCGACTTAGTTGAGCCCTTATCTCTTGATGAAGCCTATTTGGACGTTTCTCAAAGTCAATTATTCTCAGGATCAGCAACCTTAATTGCTAAAGACATTAAGCAGAAAATATATTCAAGCACTGGTCTTACGGCCTCGGCAGGCATTTCTTATAATAAATTTCTCGCAAAAATTGGTTCTGATATGGATAAGCCTAACGGTTTATTTTTGATTTTACCGCAAGCAGCTAACGATTTATTAGAGTCCTTAGCTATTCGCAAATTTCACGGTATCGGCAAAGCTACCGAAAGTAAAATGAAGGCGCTTGGCATTCACAATGGCTATGATTTAAAGCAGTGGAGTAGGGCTAAGTTACAGCATCATTTTGGTCGCGCAGCGGTTTACTACTTTGATATTGTCCGTGGGATTGACCATCGCAGTGTCGAGAATAATCGTGTTCGAAAGTCAATGGGAGCGGAGACAACCTTCTCAACAGACTTAATTGATCGGCAAGAAATGTTACGTTGCTTAGAGCCATTGGCAGAAAAAGTAGTCATTGGCTTACAGAGCAAGCGCTTTGCAGCTCAAACGATAACGTTAAAAGTGAAATTCGATAATTTTCAGCAGATCACTCGTAGCCATACTGAGGTGCGTGCATTTACTGAATTGAGCGTTGTGTTGAATCGGTTGACTGAATTGATGCAGCGTACCGAGGCAGGACAGCGGAAAGTTCGTCTGCTGGGTTTGAGTCTGTCTAATTTAAGCTTGCTGGATGAAAATGAAGCCTCTATTGAGCAAATAAGTTTACTGTAGTGATTGTCTACGACGATCAGCGAATGATCTTGGTTTATTGGTATTTAATTGGCTCACATTATTACCATTTGGCTTATGCTTTTGAGCCCAGAATCTATTAATAGGGTGGTTTGATCACATTGAAAAAATTAACAAGGTTTCAACATTTACAGTTACGCTATCGCGGGGAGCGTTATTTGACGAATGTTATCCGTTCATACAGTGTGTTTCTTTTTTTATTGGCTGGCTTGGTTCTGCTCCCATCCTGTTCCGTGCTTCAATCTGAGCCCACAGATTGGTCGGCAGATTGGCCGCCTGAATCATATTTTCAGGCGGCTTATCAGTTAGACAAGGCCAATCAAACCGAACAAAGTTATGCAGAGTATATTCTCTGGATTAAACGGTTTTATTCGGGTTGGTTGTTTTATCCGGGAGGTTGGGATGGCATGGTTCAGCAGCTATTGACCACCAAGAAAGTACCTGTATCAAACGCGTGGTTTCGCCAAGAAATGCTCCAAGTGGGTGCAAGCATCAGTTCTGAGTGGGCCAAGAGTGACAATCATCGGCTGATTAATAGTCGTCATTTATTAAACTGGTCCGATGCCGTCAGGCGATCCGTGGCATTGGGCCAAGAAAAGTGGTTACTGGCAGAGATTACCGCAGATGTTGTGGGTTTACTGGATGGGACTCTCTCGGCCTCTGTCATCTCGTCAAAGCCGTATTTTGCGAGCGATAACATGGCCGAAGAGTTCGGGGATGACTTTGACTTTTAGTAAAGGCTGAAAAATAACCACTTATTATTCAGGCCGAATAATCGACAAAATCACCTTTTGTTGATTTGTTCCTGCATCGGCATTCTGATAAGCTATTTCTCCATCTTTGAGTGGCCAATCCTGCCACTAGAATGTATATTTTTTGTACTGAATGTCGCCGCATTAGTCCGTGTGACATCGCCAAACGCCAGACGATTGATTGATCTGGTAGCAATTCTCTGTATTTTACTGACAGGCTGTTTAATTATGACTGAAGCATCATTGACGAGATATATTTTCGTCACAGGCGGTGTGGTTTCGTCGTTGGGTAAAGGCATTGCTGCGGCATCGTTGGCCGCCATCCTTGAGTCCAGAAATTTAAATGTCACCATGATGAAACTCGATCCGTACATCAATGTTGACCCTGGCACAATGAGTCCTTTTCAGCACGGAGAGGTGTTTGTTACCGACGACGGTGCTGAGACCGATCTTGACCTGGGTCACTACGAGCGGTTTTTGCGCACCAAAATGCAAAAAAGTAATAACTTCACTTCGGGCAGTATCTATGAAACGGTGCTTCGAAAAGAGCGTCGCGGTGACTACCTTGGTGGCACGGTACAAGTGATCCCCCATATTACTGATGAGATTAAAAAACGGGTCATGGCCAGGGGTGATGGCTATGACGTGGTATTGGTTGAAATCGGTGGCACGGTTGGTGACATCGAGTCGTTGCCATTTTTAGAAGCCGCGAGGCAGTTAAAGGTTGAATTAGGTATACAGCGAGCGTTGCTGATCCATTTAACATTAGTGCCATATATTGCCACGGCGGGAGAAACAAAAACGAAGCCGACTCAGCATTCGGTGAAGGAGCTGCGTTCAATCGGTTTACAGCCAGAGGTTTTAATCTGTCGATCTGAGGTCGAAATATCGGCCAGTGCTAGAAAGAAAATAGCTTTATTTACAAATGTCGAAGAGCGAGCAGTGATCTCTTTGCCCGATGCTGACACAATTTATCGTGCCCCCATTATGCTTAATAAAAAGGGCCTTGATGAATACGTGGTTCAACGGTTAGGTTTGTCTTGCAACGTTGCTGACTTGTCTGAATGGGAAGCTGTGATTGACGGCGAGTTAAATCCTCACGGCGAAGTTAAAGTGGCCATGGTGGGGAAGTATACAGATCTGATTGATGCGTATAAGTCACTCAATGAAGCGTTGAAGCATGCAGGTATTGGCGAGCGAACGAAAGTTATTGTTCAGTACATAGATTCTGAAGATATAGAGCGTGATGGCCTCGCACAGTTAGAAAAGGCCGATGCTATTTTAGTTCCGGGTGGATTTGGTGAGCGTGGGGTCGAAGGAAAGATTCGCGCTGTTCAATATGCTCGTGAAAATAAGGTGCCATACTTAGGCATCTGCCTAGGTATGCAAGTGGCGGTTATAGAATATGCCCGGAATGTTGCTGGGCTGGTTGATGCCCACAGTTCTGAGTTCCACATCGATACGCCTCACCCCGTCATTGCTTTAATCAAAGAATGGCTTGATGAAGATGGCAGTCAGAAATCTCGAAATGTTGATCAAGATCTTGGCGGCAGTATGCGACTAGGTGCACAGGCTTGTGAATTGGTTGAAGGTACGTTAGCGCAAACGACATACGGTGCAATGAATATCGCAGAGCGACATAGACATCGCTATGAAGTGAATGCAACTTACGTTGAACAACTTCAAAGTGCAGGTTTACGAATAGCTGGGTGGTCGCAAGACAAAGAGCTAGTTGAAGTGGTTGAAGTAGCCGACCATCCATGGTTTGTTGCATGTCAATTTCATCCGGAGTTCACATCGACACCTCGAGATGGTCATCCACTTTTTAGTGGCTTCATTCAAGCTGCATTTGCTTTTCGCAACAAAAATAGCTAGTTCCGTCATTCAAAATTAATATTTAATGACGATTAAAATTAGAGTTAATTATGTCAGAAACCGCTTCAAAGATTATTCGAGTGGCAGATCTTTCGATTAGCAATGAACTGCCGTTTACCCTTTTCGGTGGTATGAATGTGCTGGAGTCCGAAGCGATGGCGATCGACATTGCGGGTCACTACGTCGAGGTTTGTGCTGCACTAAATATTCCTTATATTTTTAAAGGTTCATTTGATAAAGCTAATCGCTCTTCAATGCATTCATTTCGAGGTCCCGGTCTGGATCAAGGGTTGAAGATTTTAGCTGCGGTAAAAAAACAATTTAACGTGCCGATCATTACTGATTTGCATGAGCCGTCACAAGCGCTTGACGTTGCTACTGTTGCCGATGTAATTCAGTTGCCTGCATTTTTATCAAGGCAAACTGACTTAGTCGTCGCTATGGCTAAAACAGGTGCGGTCATCAATATCAAAAAGGCTCAGTTTTTGGCGCCGTTAGAAATGCAACATATTTTGATTAAATGCCAAGAGGCAGGCAACGATCAATTGATGCTTTGCGAGCGAGGCAGCAGTTTTGGTTATAATAATTTAGTGGTTGATATGCTGGGTTTTGGCACCATGAAATCGTTTTCTTTTCCAGTGATTTTTGATGTCACACATGCCTTACAAACCCCGGGGGGGCGTAGTGATTCTGCTGGCGGTCGACGTCAGCAAGTGGTTCAACTTGCTAAGGCCGGTATGTCGCAAAGTTTGGCAGGCTTGTTTTTAGAAGCGCATCCAGACCCTGATAAGGCTCTTTGTGATGGTCCCTGTGCGTTACCGTTAAAACAATTAAGACCTTTTCTTGAACAAATACAGGCTGTTGATAACCTGGCAAAGAGCCTACCTGAACTTAATATACGTTAAATTTTAACCCCTTTTTTTGGAGCCAAAATGTCCCTGATACAATCTGTCACCGCGATCGAAGTACTCGATTCACGAGGTAATCCAACGATAGAAGCGCAAGTAATGTTAGAAAATGGTTTGTCGGCCTTGGCTTGCGCGCCTTCAGGGGCTTCTACGGGCTCTCGCGAGGCTCTTGAGTTAAGAGATGGCGATCCGAGCCGTTATCTTGGCAAAGGTGTACTTACCGCGGTGAATAATATTAATCAGCGCATTCAGCCAGCATTGATTGGCAAAGATCCTGCCGCGCAAGCCGAGTTAGATCAATTGATGATTGACTTAGATGGCACTGAAAATAAAGCTAACTTAGGTGCTAATGCAATATTGGCAGTTTCCTTGGCGCTTGCAAAGGTGGCTGCAGCAGATTTATCAATCCCACTGTATGAGCATTTAGCCAATTTAAATGGTACGCCAGGTGAATATTCGATGCCGGTACCCATGATGAACATTGTTAACGGTGGCGAGCATGCTGATAATAATGTCGATATTCAAGAATTCATGGTGCAGCCGATAGCTGCTAAAAGTTTTTCAGCAGCATTGCAGTGTGGGGCTGAGATTTTTCATGCACTTAAAGCTGTCTTAAAAGCCCGCGGGTTAAGTACCGCGGTGGGCGATGAGGGCGGTTTTGCTCCTAATTTAGACTCGAATGCTGCTGCACTTGCGTTAATATCAGAAGCTGTTAGTAATGCAGGTTATCAGCTAGGTGAAGATGTTACTTTAGCTCTCGACTGCGCGGCTTCGGAGTTTTATCACGAGGGTCAATATAATTTAGCCGGTGAAGGCAAAGTATTTAATGCCAATGAGTTTGCCGATTACTTAGCGAACTTAAGCGAGCAGTACCCTATTTTATCAATTGAAGACGGTATGGATGAAAGCGATTGGGCTGGCTGGTTAGATTTGACCAATAAGATTGGTCAGCGAGTGCAATTAGTCGGTGATGACCTCTTCGTGACGAACACAAAGATCCTGCAGCGAGGTATTGATGAGTGTATAGCGAACTCCATTTTAATTAAGTTTAATCAAATTGGTTCGCTGACTGAAACATTGCAGGCGATTAAAATGGCTCAAGCGGCGAATTATACCGTTGTTATTTCTCATCGATCTGGCGAAACTGAAGATACCACTATCGCAGATCTAGCTGTAGCAACAGCGGCGGGTCAAATAAAAACAGGCTCACTATGCCGTTCAGATAGGGTGGCTAAATACAACCGTTTACTTCGAATTGAGGCCGAGCTTGGTGAGAGAGTGTCTTATCATGGTAGAGCTGAGTTTAAAGTTTAGTTGTTAATGTATTCATGGATTTATCGATGATAAATAAGCAGTCATCTTCTCCGGCCTCAGAACGGAGTATCGCTGATATTTTTTTACAGGGATTCATCATTTTTTTGCTGTCGATTTTGGTTTTACTACAATATCGACTTTGGTCTGGTGAGGGTAGTATTGCAGAAGCGCAGACACTAAAAAGTAGAATTGCTGAGCAACAGAAAAAAAACGCACAACTTGCTAACGATAACGATCGTTTAATGAATCAAGTTGCTGCACTGAAGCAAGGCCTTGATGCTGTCGAGTCGCGTGCCAGAGAAGACTTAGGAATGGTCAAGTCTGATGAGACCTTTTATTTATTGATTGAGCAACCGGCTACCCAACCATGAGCAAAGCAGCTATTTGGGTGGTGGTTCCTGGTGCGGGTACAGGCCGGCGTTTTGGTGGCCGTCGGCCCAAGCAATACGTCTCACTAGCGGGCCACACCGTTGCACAGCGAACATTAACTCAACTCATTAGCACAGGACTGTTTTCAAAAGTCGTTGTTGCATTGGCTGGCGATGATGAGTTTTTTTCAGAGTTGCCCATAGCTCAGTCAAATCAGATTGAGACTGTCGTTGGCGGTGCTAGCCGATCAGTGTCAGTGCTCAATGGATTGCAAGCGCTAGCCGGTCGTGCGTCCACTAATGATTGGGTGTTAGTTCACGATATTGCCAGACCTTTAGTTACTGTTGAAGCTCTGCACAGGCTGGTTGATTCTGTTGGCAAGCAAGATGTGGCTGCAATTTTAGCCGCGAGAATACACGATACTGTTAAGCGAGCCAGCGTTGCAACATCAGCTTCTCACTCACTGCCCGTTATTGAGGCAACCCTAGATCGACATCAGTTGTGGGTTGCACAAACACCACAAATGGTTCGTTACGGTCTACTTGTGAGTGCCTTGACGCAGGCTCACCAAAAACGACAGGTGGTTACTGATGAGGCTTCTGCAGTTGAATTACTTAATCAGCCAGTTTTGTTGGTAGAGAATACCCAGCAAAATATTAAGATTACTACCGCAGAAGACCTTCGATTAGCTGAATATTACTTGTCAAACATTGCAAATATAAACGAGGTCAGCCAATGACTATGCGAATAGGTCAAGGTTATGATGTTCACGCGTTTGCCAGCGTGGATTCATCACCATTGGATGAGGGGGTCGCTCATATTGTTATGGGCGGTGTGTCTATTCCTTTCAAGACTCCTTTGCTTGCTCATTCTGATGGAGATGTTTTACTTCATGCTTTGTCAGACGCATTATTAGGCGCACTTGCTTTAGGTGATATCGGTCAGCACTTTCCTGATAATGATAATGCCTATAGGAATATTGATTCTCGCCAATTGCTTCGCCACGTGATGAAATTAATTGCCGAGCGAGGTTACCGCTTGGTCAATGCTGATATGACTATTGTGGCACAGCGACCCAAAATGGCAGGATATATTCCTGCCATGCGTGATTGTATCGCCAGTGATGCGTCGGTTGCGGTAAGTGCTGTTAGTATTAAAGCAACCACTACCGAAAAATTAGGCTTTACTGGACGAGGAGAAGGCATTGCCTGTCATGCGATTGTACTACTTAGTCAAATTACCTAACGCGGCCCTGTTGTGATATCTTCAAGCCGTAGCGGTTTTAATTCACTATCTTTAGCCTACGCATTTGGTGCGCCTGAGGTAAAGGCGGTCATTAAGCAACAGCCAGAAGATTTTTATGTGGACGAAATCCTTGGTTTTGAACCTAGCGGTGCGGGCGAACATATATTTCTGCATGTAGAAAAACGCTGCTTGACTACTTTAGCGGTGAGAGATGCTATTGCAAAGCTAGCCGGTTGTAAGTTAATGGATGTCGGATACTCTGGACTCAAAGATAAGTGGGCAGTTTCGAGGCAGTGGTTTAGCGTTTATTTACCGTCTAAGGCTGAACCTAATTGGTCAGAATTAGTGACTAAGGCTCAATCTTCACAAGCTTACCTTCGCTTGTTAAAGGTTGAACGCCATGACCGAAAGTTACGTCGCGGTACGCATAAAGAAAATGCTTTTCAACTTATTGTTCGTGATGTTGAACCGCTGTCGACGAATGCAGTTGATTACTTTAAAACGCGTATCATGGCGATTTGCGAACAAGGATTTCCCAATTATTTTGGTTCACAGCGCTTTAGTGGTAATAATTTGGCTAAGGCAAGGCAGTTATTTGAGACCCAAAAACGAATGCCAAGAGAGCAACGAAGCTTATGCTTATCGGCAGCTCGATCGTATTTGTTTAATTTATTACTTAGTAAGCGCGTTAGTTTGGATAAATGGACGCGCTATATTGTGGGTGATATATTAATATTAGCGGGTTGCCGGAGCCAATTTAGCTTGCATGAAATTGATAGTGTTGTGGCTGAAAACGAACAGCAAGAAACGTTAAAGCAACAAGTTGACCGTATTGAACAAAGACTCAAAGAAGGTGATATTCATATCTCTGGGCCGCTCTGCGGAAGAGGTGTATCGGCACTATCGGCAGCTGCTCTGCAATTGGAAACCGAAGTACTCACTCCAGAACAAGCTTTGGTTGATGGTCTTTGTCAGCAGGGTGTCGAGCAGGCAAGGCGGCCCTTACGTGTTATTCCGAAACAGTTTAGCTGGCAATTTGAACGTGAGCAATTACACCTTAGCTTCGTACTTCCGACCGGAAGTTATGCCACAGTTTTGTTAAGAGAATTGATAGAATGTTAGTTAACAGAAAAGTAGGCAGCAAGCATGATGCAACAATCTAAACGCTTAGGTGTGGGTATGACATCACAGCGAACACGTGATCGAATGGTCGGTCGCTTAGCGGACCAAGGCATCAACAATATTAATTTATTGGATGTAATGCGGAATACTCCAAGACATTTATTTATTGAAGAGGCGTTGGCGCATCGTGCCTATGAAGATGCAGCGTTGCCGATTGGTCAAAATCAGACAATTTCTCAGCCTTTTGTGGTTGCGTTAATGACTCAAGTCTTACTTGCCGATGGTCCGCTCAATTCTGTTCTTGAAATAGGAACCGGTTGTGGTTATCAAACAGCAATTTTGGCGCAGCTGGTTAATCGAATTTGTACCATTGAACGAATTCTTTCTTTGCAACAAAACGCCGAGCAACGACTCAGAGATTTAGAGTTTCGAAATATTGAATACGCACACGGTGACGGTTATAAAGGCTGGCGTGCGAGAGCACCCTTTGATGCTATTATCATTACTGCTGCGCCAAGAGCTATTCCTGAGCATTTAATCGACCAATTGGCGATCGGCGGAAAAATGGTGTTGCCGGTTGGCGATGAAAACGATCAGAGTTTGCAAGTTGTCACTAAAATGGATGACGGCCATGAGGTTAAACCGTTAATGCCGATTCGCTTTGTTCCCTTGCAACCGGGTATTTTAGTCTAGCTCTGCTCTGCGTTTATCAGTGCTCATCAAAATTTTCTAATGCTGTCAAAAAATGATAATAAACTTCAGGCCTCAAAGGGTTAACTCGTCAGTTTAATCGACATATATTTAATGAATAACTGGCTGCCAATGAGCAACGATAGTTAAGCAAACAACTATAAAAGTGACGATGATGCAGTCCTAGCGCACTTTACCTAACGGTTAATATTTGCGGTTTCTAGAAGCATAGATTTAAAGGCATTCGCCGCATTCGATTTCTTTCGTCCTTTGAATTCCACAATACCTAACTGTCTCTCTAAATAGGTATCTAAGATGTGAATCTGTTCTAATTCGCCAATCATTGTTTTTGGTAATACACTCCAACCTAACCCTATAGATACCATCATCTTTATTGTTTCTAGATTGTTAGTGGTCATTGAGGTGCGCAGCGATCGATTTTCTTTGGTAAATAATTGTCGGACTATGTTGCCAGTATGGGTATTTTCACCCGGAAAAATCATATCCAAATCACTCAACTCTTGAAGCGTAACATTATCGCGAAGATGAAGTGGATGTTCTGGGCTGCAAACAAATGCCAGTGGGTCGTGCCACAGAGGCGTAACAGCAATGTCTTTTCGTGGCTCAGGAAATAATGTGATTACGGCTAATTCAGAGGAGCCCTCGAGGACGCGTTCATAGCCAGCATCAGAATCGACAAAAGCGATATCGAGATTAACATGAGGGTGTTCGGCAGAAAATTGCTTGAGATGATGACTTAATCGATGAAGGCCAATATGATGGCTAAAAGCGATGGCTAGTTTACCGCTGGTTTCACCAGCGATATCGTTAATGGCTTGTTTGGTGTCTTTTAATGACTGGATAATCTGTTTGGCGCGTGGGAGTAAGGCATCACCAGCTTCTGTTAAAAAAACCTTTTTTTTGATTCGGTCAAAAACAGCTGTGTCGAGCTGGTTTTCAAGTTGAGCGATTCTTTTGCTAACGGCTGACTGCGTTAAAAACAGATTGTCAGCGGCAAGTGAAAAGGAGCCGGTCTCGGCGACCGCAATAAAGGCAATTAACGCTTGCGTATCGAGTGGGGACATCGTTTACCCTTCGCATAATGAATATCATTCCTATTTGGAATAGTCTTTGTCAATAATATGAATTTTATTTATTCAATGCAAGTAGTATCATGAGCGCATTATGATTTCAGTGTGATGTGGCTTTTTGACCTATTCGAGCCACAGACTGGCCTAAGACCGCTAATAATGAGGCATCAAAATGGCAGGAAAAACGTTATACGATAAATTATGGGATCAGCATTTGGTCAAGCAGCGCGAAGATGGCACGGCTTTAATCTACATTGATCGTCATTTGATCCATGAAGTGACCTCGCCACAAGCCTTTGAAGGCCTAAGGATTGCAGGTAGAAAGCCATGGCGTACGGCAGCGAACATTGCAACACCTGACCATAATGTGCCCACAACTACAGCTGAACGCTTAGAAGGGCTGGCGGGTATTGAAGACGAAATTTCCCGTATTCAAATTCAAACCTTAGATGATAACTGCGATGAGTTGGGTATAACTGAGTTCAAAATTAATGATATCCGCCAAGGTATCGTGCATGTGGTGGGTCCTGAGCAGGGTGCTACGCTACCCGGTATGACGGTCGTTTGCGGCGACTCGCACACATCAACGCACGGGGCCCTAGGCGCATTGGCACACGGCATAGGCACTTCTGAAGTTGAACACGTATTAGCGACGCAGTGCTTATTAGCTAAAAAAATGAAAAATCTGTTAATTCGTGTTGATGGCAAGTTACGTAATGGCGTGACCGCAAAAGATTTAGTACTGGCTATTATTGGTAAAATAGGAACCGCTGGCGGAACCGGTTATGCGATGGAGTTTGGCGGCGAAGCCATTCGTGAATTATCAGTTGAAGGTCGAATGACCGTGTGTAATATGGCAATAGAAGCGGGCGCGCGCGCAGGCATGATTGCCTGCGATCAGAAAACGATTGATTACTGTAAAGGGCGGCCGCTTGCACCGCAAGGTCTCGACTGGGAATTGGCAGAAAAAAGTTGGTTAGATTGGTGCAGTGATGATGACTCGGTATTCGACCACATTGTTGAAATGCGGGCCGAAGACATTGCTCCCCAAGTAACGTGGGGTTCATCGCCCGAAATGGTTGCTTCAATCACTGATCGAGTACCTGTGCCGGCCGACGAAGCCGATCCTACTCGTCGTCAGTCGATTGAACGAGCGCTCGAGTATATGGGCCTCAATGGTGGGCAGCTAATTAAAGATATTCCGCTTGATAAAGTGTTTATCGGTTCATGTACCAACAGTCGTATCGAGGATTTACGTGCTGCTGCAGCGGTGGTTCAGGGTCAGCAGGTTTCTAAGAAAATCAAACTCGCGATGGTCGTGCCGGGCTCAGGTTTGGTGCAGAAGCAGGCAGAAAGTGAAGGTTTGAATGATATTTTCACCGCGGCAGGTTTTGAATGGCGCGAACCAGGTTGCTCAATGTGCTTGGCAATGAATGCTGATAAATTGCAAGAGGGTGAGCACTGTGCGTCGACCTCAAATCGTAACTTTGAAGGCCGGCAAGGCTTTGGCGGTCGCTCGCATTTAGTGAGCCCAGCGATGGCTGCAGCAGCGGCGATAGCGGGTCGATTTGTTGATGTCCGTGAAATGGGAGAAGGGTAACTATGCGTTCATTTACATCATTAGAAGGCGTGGTTATGCCGATTGACCGTGCCAATGTCGATACAGACATGATTATACCGAAACAATTTTTAAAATCGATTAAACGCTCTGGTTTTGGTCCTTATTTGTTTGATGAATTACGATATCTCGATAAAGGTGAGCCCGATATGGACTGCACTAATCGTCCTTTAAATATGGATTTCTCGCTTAATCACCCGCGTTATGCGGGGGCTGGTGTTTTGCTTTCGCGGCAGAACTTTGGTTGTGGGTCGAGTCGCGAGCATGCGCCATGGGCGTTAGATGATTTTGGTTTTCGTTGTTTAATTGCCCCTAGCTTTGCCGATATTTTTTTCAATAATTGTTTTAAGAACGGTATCTTGCCGATTGAATTAGATGAAGAAATTGTCGATCAGTTATTTGAACATGTGGCAACTACGGAAGGATTTTCTTTAGCGATAGACTTGAAAACTCAAACGATTAAGTTGCCTGATGGACATTCCATTAACTTTCAAGTAGATGATTTTCGAAAGCACTGCTTGCTCAATGGCCTGGATGATATTGCTTTGACCTTAGAGGATGCTGATGCTATTCGAACATTTGAGGTGGGCCATAAGAAAAATGCCCCTTGGCTTTATCGTTAGTAATCGCTATAAGCTGGTCTTTCAAACAGTCTTGAACGTTGGTTAATTTGCTGAATAAAATGTGGAGTTATTTTTTTATGTCAAGAACTTTTGATGTTGCCATAATGGGTGCAACAGGAGCGGTAGGCCAAGCAATGATAGAAATATTGCAGGAACGAAAGTTTCCAATAGGCCAGCTTTATTTGTTGGCCAGTGAGCGCTCAGCAGGCAAGCGGATCCAATTTAATGGCAAGTCAGTGTTAGTTGAAAACTTGATTGACTTTGACTTTAGTAAGGCACAAATTGGCCTGTTTTCTGCAGGTGCAAGCTTGTCCGGTGAATACGCTCCAATAGCTGCTGACGCTGGATGTGTTGTCATTGACAACACATCGTACTTTCGCTATCAAGAAGATATCCCCTTGGTCGTACCCGAAGTTAATCCGACAGCACTAGCCGATTATCGTAATCACAATATTATAGCGAACCCTAATTGCTCAACTATTCAGATGTTGGTTGCATTAAAGCCAATCTATGATGCCGTGGGTATTAGTCGAATTAACGTGGCGACCTATCAGGCCGTTTCTGGTACGGGACAAGATGCCATTGAAGAGTTGGCCGGCCAGACGGCACGATTGTTGAATGGACAACCGGTTGAAAAAAAAGTGTACCCCAAGCAGATTGCTTTTAATGTTCTGCCGCACATCGATGCATTTCAAGATAATGGCTATACCAAGGAAGAAATGAAAATGGTGTGGGAAACGCAAAAGATTTTTGCTGATCACAATATTCAAGTGAATCCTACCTGCGTTCGAGTGCCGGTGTTTTTTGGTCATTCAGAGGCCTTGCATATCGAAACCGATCAAAAAATAAGTGCCGATGATGCCCGAGAATTGTTGTCCAACTCACCAGGTGTAACAGTGATGGATGAACCTGTTGATGGCGGTTACCCGACTCCGGTCAGTGACGCGGCGGGTCAAGACACTACGTATGTTGGTCGTATCCGCGAAGACATATCCCATCCACAGGGCCTCAATTTATGGGTTGTTTCAGACAATGTCAGAAAGGGCGCTGCGCTTAATAGTATCCAAATAGCTGAATATTTGATCGATCAATACCTGTAAAAATGCCGATCAATAGTGCATTTTCATGCACTATTTTATGAGGTCGCCTTGCCCTTTTTTATCATATTAAACGGTGTTTTAAGCCGTTAATTTTTTTAAATGTTCTGAAGCTTGATTCAAAAAGTTGAAGTGTTACTCAAATTAATTTCTATAAGTTAAATTTTTTTATGTTTACTTGTCGTTTCATTTTTTTAGGCTATCCTAAGTGAATACCTACTGATATTGGCGTGAAATGAGGGTAATAACTCATACCAGGTCTCTCGAAAGGGGGGGGAGTTTTTAACCTCATTTTCGTCAATATAAGTTGGTCTTTTTTTCGACCCTGCTCCGTTAAATATTGATCGTTTAATTGCTCCTCATCAGATGTGATAATTAACTTTTTTAGAGCCCAATATTCCCTATGCGAATGCTCTTTCACACTCGACTCATACTGATGTATCTTCAGGTTTCATTGCCCGTAATGGCTGCTCATCCAGATGACAGCCAAGCCACAGAAGTGATCGTAACCCAGCAATTATTTGATGTTGGCCTCAATGATACAGTGTGGGGAATAGCGTCAACAATTGCAGTCGATGAAATAGACGTAAACCGAGTCATGCGTTTACTCTTTGAGCAAAACCCAGAGCAATTTATTGAGGGCGATATTCATCGCCTTAAAAAAGGCGGTGTTTTGACCTTGGTGTCGAGTGACTCTTCTTCACTGCCAGAAAAAAATAGCCTGCCAGATGTTTTGTTGAAAACAGCATCATCGAGCGATAATGTCTCGAAAAAAGACCCTTTAAAAACACACGGTTTGAACGTAAAAGAATCCACTCAACATTCACGGTTTACTATCGATGATAAGGCCAACTCTCAAGATGCGAGTAGCGACTCAGTCGCGAGTCAATTAAGCCTTGAATCCCGTGCAGCGTTAAATCAGGCATTAGCCTATTCAAAAAGTAAGACGGCAGAACTTGCTCAACAGCTGGCAATTGTGTCTGATGAACTGACATTATCTGAGCAGCGTGTTGTTACACTTGAGTCGACTCTTAGAGATAAAAAAGAGCGGATAGAGGCGCTTCGTAATCAGCTGATTCTGCCCGTGACAAACTCAGCAAATAACCATTCAGTTAATGATCCAATAGCAAGGCCTAAACAGTTATATTCTGCTTACTTTATTGCATTAGTCAGTTGTACTTTGCTTGCTATTTTGGTTATCTTTATGAGGCTGGCAAGGTTTAGACGCATGGCCGATTGCGACGCTGAATCCTCAGTATCTGTTCATGGCGGGCTGGATATTGACACTTCAGCGTCGGTTGATACCGTTGATCAATCCACTGATGAACACTTAGATAAAACATTTGAACCTGATACGAGTACTAATAATGCGATCTTTGATAAAATGTCGCAAGATACGACGGTCTCTGACTCGTTTAATAATGAATCAAAAGTCCCTCTTATGATGATGAATGAAACGATATTTAACGAGCAAAACCTGCCAGAAACCGTCAGCATTGGCGTGGGCCGTATTAATGATACAGCGACTCAGCTTGAATTGTCGCGTGTCTATATCGACATGGGTGATTTTGACGGAGCGAGAAAACTACTGGCAAAAATTCTTAAAACAGCCAATGCTAAACAGCTAGAAATAGCTAATAGTTTGATCGGCGAATTGGATCAACTTTCTTGATATACGCGCAGTGATGAAAACACAATGATTAAAGTAAGTTGAATACCGAGCATTGTCAATCTAGCCAAGTCTTGGCTGATGATCAGAAAAGCGTGCAGCGAATAGCGATATCGGTCGAATACAATGGCAGTCAATTTCATGGCTGGCAGCTGCAGACTAACCCTGCAGTGCCGACGATTCAGCAATATTTAGAGCAGGCCTTAAGTTCAGTTGCCGATCAACCGATCCGTCTTGTTTGTGCAGGACGAACGGACGCTGGTGTTCATGCAGTGGGCCAGCTTGCACACTTTGATGCGTCAGTGAGGCGCCAACTAAAGGCTTGGGTTAAGGGGGCTAATCGTTTACTACCTTCATCAATTCGTGTGCTTTGGGCCCAACACGTCGATCATGATTTTCATGCGCGATTTAGTGCGCGCTCACGTCGTTATCAATATTGGATTCATAACAGTCCCGAACGTTCGGGTATCTTTTCCGGCTTAATCACCCATTACTCGCAGCCTTTAGACCATCAGTTGATGCATCAAGCTGCGCAGTCGCTGTTAGGAGAGCAAGACTTCACCTCATTTAGGGCGATTGCGTGTGAAAGTCCGACAGCGATGCGTAATGTCCATGCCGTCAGTGTTTTTCGGCAAAGAGAGAGAGTGTGTATCGATATTCAGGCCAATGCATTTTTGCTTCACATGGTTCGCAATATCAGTGGTTCTTTAATGGAAATTGGCGCTAAGCGGCAACCGGTTAATTGGCTTCAGACCTTATTAGCCGCCAAAGATCGATCTTTGGCGGCGGCTACGGCGAGGCCTGACGGTCTCTATTTGATGACGGTTGGCTATCCGCCAGAATTAATGATTAGTCCATCGCCGCCAACTATTTTTAGCGAATAACTCGGTAGAAGCTAAACGACGATGAAAAAGCGCGTTTAGATCACCGAAAAGACTAAAAATAATCAAATTTTTAAGGCTTTTATCGGTTGTTAGCATGCCCAAAAAGTCTTTTAGTTGCGTATAATAACTTGATAAACATTTTGTGGCTTGCATTACTGCCCTTACCCAAATTTAGGTTAAAGTGATGACAGATACCAACCAACATGAATTAGACGGGCAACACAGAACGCGAGTGAAGATTTGCGGCATCACGCGACAATGCGATGTTGATACCGCTATTCGAGCCGGTGCAGATGCATTAGGGTTTGTTTTCTATCCGCCAAGTCCAAGAGCGCTAAGCATTGAGCAAGCAGCCCAACTGTGTGATGGCTTGCCGCCGTTTGTGACTAAGGTCGGATTATTTGTCAACGCCAGTGTCGAAGAAGTGAATGCTGTTCTTGATTCTGTGTCGCTCAGTTTACTGCAGTTTCATGGCGATGAATCAGCTGAATTCTGCCAGCAATTTTCGATGCCATATATTAAAGCCGTTAGAATGGCGGTCAGTGCAGCTGACCTATCGCAAGGCAAAGCAAACAACACGCTAGATTTGCTTGCGCAAATAGACAGCCATCCGTTGGCACTAGGCTTTTTATTAGATACTTATCAGCCAGGCGTTCCTGGTGGAACTGGGCATGCCTTTGACTGGTCGAGTATTCCATTGCAACCGATACAGCCACTTATTTTAGCGGGCGGTCTTGGGTCTCATAATATTGCCGATGCAATAAACCGAGTGAGACCATTTGCTGTAGATATCAGTAGTGGGGTGGAGTCTTCCCCAGGTATTAAAGACGCTGATAAGATTATTAATTTTATGCGCGAAGTCAATCGCGGGTAATTTAAGTACATGGTTCGCCTTAAGTAGCCGACGTATTATTGTAGACAAACGAGTAAGAGTATCCGCTATGCAAACACCAACTAATATAGATCCTAGAACAGTAGATTACGGTTCAGTTCCTGATGAAAAAGGCCATTTTGGTCCATACGGCGGACGCTTTGTTTCTGAAACATTAATAGCCGCTCTTGATGAATTACAGTCTGCTTATGCACTATTAAAAGATGATGCTGCTTTTAAAGCCGAGTTTGATAATGACTTAGCTCATTACGTTGGACGTCCGTCACCAATTTATCATGCCGAGCGTTGGAGTAAAAAACTTGGTGGTGCGCAAATTTTTCTCAAGCGTGAAGATTTAAATCATACGGGTGCGCACAAAATAAATAATACTATAGGTCAGGCCTTACTTGCCAAGCATATGGGTAAGCCACGCGTGATCGCAGAAACGGGCGCTGGCCAGCATGGCGTTGCTACGGCCACTGTAGCGGCTCGTTTAGGGATGGAATGCCAGGTTTTTATGGGTGCAGAAGATGTTAAGCGACAATCCTTAAATGTGTATCGAATGAAGTTACTCGGTGCCGATGTGGTGCCAGTAAAATCGGGTAGTCGTACATTGAAAGATGCAATGAATGAAGCCTTGCGCGATTGGGTGACCAATGTTGATAACACGTTTTATATTATTGGTACTGTTGCAGGCCCAGCACCTTACCCACAATTAGTGCGCGATTTTCAATCGGTCATCGGTCGTGAGGCGAGAGAGCAAATGCTCAATCAGACCGGCAGTTTACCTGACTCTCTAGTAGCTTGTGTTGGTGGAGGTTCAAACGCTATTGGTCTTTTCCATCCATTTTTAGACGACCACGATGTTGCTATGTTCGGCGTCGAAGCGGGTGGCTATGGAGTGGCAACCGGCAAACATGCGGCACCATTAAACGACGGTAAGCCTGGCATTTTGCATGGCAATAGAACCTACTTAATGGAAGATGAGAATGGTCAGATTATTGATACGCATTCTATTTCTGCAGGTCTTGATTATCCAGGTGTTGGTCCAGAGCATTCTTGGTTAAAGGATATGGGTCGTGTGAATTACGTGGCGGTGACAGATGATGAGGCGATGGACGGATTTCGAGCATTGACTCAGATAGAGGGTATTATGCCGGCGCTGGAAACCAGCCATGCATTGGCTTATGCGGCCAAATTAGCCCAAGATATGGATAAAGACAAAACTATTTTAGTGAATCTTTCAGGTCGCGGTGATAAAGACATTTTAACCGTAGCCGATATCGATGGCATCACACTATAATAGCAGTAATAGTGTGGCTGCACTAAGCTAAAAGGCGACCACGCAATCAAATTCACGCATTTATCGCTGTCTGGAGAGAGTATTGAGCCGTATTGCCACTAGAATGAAATCTTGCCACGATCGCGGCCGAAAGGCGGTGATACCCTACATTGTAGCGGGTGATCCTTGGCTTGAAATAACCGTACCAGCGATGCACACGCTCGTTGATTCCGGGGCCGATATTATCGAGTTAGGCGTTCCATTTTCCGATCCAATGGCAGAAGGTCCTGTTATTCAGTTAGGGCACGAGCGCGCCCTTGCGGGTCATATTGGTTTATCTGATGTGTTGGCGATGGTCGCTGAGTTTCGTCAAACGGATGCAGACACCCCCGTCGTTTTAATGGGCTACGCCAACCCAATAGAAGTCATGGGCTATTCACAGTTTGCAGCAGCTGCCCAGAAAGCGGGTGTCGATGGCGTACTCACTGTTGATATGCCGCCAGAAGAAGCAAATGATAGCAATGCCATCTTTCGACAACACAGCCTAGACACGATATTCTTAATTGCTCCAACCACTTCAAACCAACGGACTGAACAAATTTGCGCTATGGCTTCAGGTTATATTTACTATGTGTCGCTAAAGGGTGTCACTGGTGCAGGCCATATAGATACCGATGAAGTTGAAGCTAAAGTTGGGTTTATCAAGCAAACTACTGATTTACCTGTTTGTGTTGGTTTTGGTATTAAGGACGCAGTTTCTGCCCAAGCTATTGCACAATATGCTGATGGTGTAGTTGTCGGTAGTGTCTTAGTTGATGGCATGGGAGAGTGTATAGGCATGAATGTTCGTGATGATGAGGCCGATTTGAATGCAGAGGCAAAAGTATTTAATGCAAACGAAAAAGATCTTTTTACGGTCAAAATTAACGACAGAATTAGCACTATCGTTAGTGCGATTGCCGCAGGCGCCAATCAATAGCAACAGCTTGGTTTAGCTGTAAGTTAATAAAAGATAGAGAGAGCATTGTTTTTAATAATAGCCATCAGAATTTTACTGATTGGTTATTCTTATCAGATTAAATAACGGTTGGTTTAATTATGAGTTGGCTGGATAAAATCAAACCCTCATTTGTCTCTCGTGCTACTGAAGGTTCAGAGCAACGCTCTTCAGTGCCAGAAGGACTATGGCGTAAGTGCGCACGTTGTGATGCGGTACTTTACCGACCAGAACTTGAGCGGAATTTAGATGTTTGCCCTAAGTGTAATCATCACATGAGAATTGATGCACGCCGGCGGCTTGATATCTTTCTTGATCAAACGCCCAGAGTTGAGTTAGCTATCGAGGTTGAGCCAATAGATAGACTCAAGTTTAAAGACACTAAAAAATACAAAGACCGTCTTAGTCAAGCCCAAAAAGCAACCGGTGAAAAAGACGCTTTAGTGGCTTTTCAAGGTGAGCTCGGTGGCAAGACTATTATCGCCGTTGCATTTGCGTTTAGTTTTCATGGTGGTTCAATGGGCTACGCGGTGGGCGAGAAGTTTACTCGAGCCGCCAATAAAGCGCTTGAATTGGGTTGTCCTCTGGTATGTTTTTCGGCGACCGGGGGTGCTCGCATGCAAGAAGCGTTAATATCATTAATGCAAATGGCAAAAACCAGTGCGGTGTTGGAGCGATTAAAGCAGGCTGGTCTGCCTTATATTTCTGTTATGACCGACCCTGTTTATGGTGGTGTTTCGGCCAGCTTAGCATTATTGGGCGATATTAATATTGCTGAACCGAATGCGCGAGTGGGTTTTGCAGGCCCCAATATTATTGAACAGACCATTAGGCAGAAATTACCTAAAGGTTTTCAGCGTAGTGAGTTTTTACTTGAGCGCGGCGCGATCGATATGATCACCTCAAGACAAGATCTGCGATCCACTATAAACCGCTTGCTTGGCAAGCTTTGTCATACGCCAGTTGAACAAAATGAGCTAGATGAATCGGTTCATATTGAGCCGTCTACTGACTCAGATTCTCCCGAATCAGGCGAATATATCCCTGCAGCGTCAGATTAACTTACCGAGTAAGCTAGATCTGTTTGCTGTCATTCTAGAAAGAAAATGTATTTATTATGCGATTTGAATCTCTCGATGAGTGGTTGCCATGGTTAGAGCAGCTGCATCCTTTAGCGGTAGAATTAGGACTTGAACGAGTTATTCAAGTGGCTAGCGACCTCACGATAAATACCTCTTTAAGTCAGGTCATTACGGTTGCCGGCACTAACGGCAAAGGCTCAACACTGGCTGCTTTGCAGGCTTTATTATCTTGCCCGCATAAGACACTGACTCATCCGAGTATTGGTGTGTATAGCTCCCCCCATCTTAAGCATTTTACTGAACGTGTGCAGGTTAATGGGCAGCCAATTGAAGAGGCTTATTTTTGTCAAGCCTTAGAGAGAGTTGACCAAGCTAGGCTTCGTTGTGAGCTTACACTGAGTTATTTTGAATTTACTACGCTAGCGGCTTTATTGATATTTTCAGAGCAGGGCTTGGATTATATTTTGCTTGAGGTTGGTTTGGGAGGTCGCTTAGATGCAGTAAATATTATTGATGCCGATATTGCTGTCATTACACCGATCGATTTAGATCATCAGGCCTGGTTGGGCGATACGCGCGAAGCCATAGCGATTGAGAAAGCGGGTATTCTTCGCTCTGGTCAGAGCAGTGTGATCGCTGATCTTGACCCACCTCAGAGTCTCATAAAACAAGTTAAGGCCTTAAAGGTTGAAGCCGTATGGCCGAAGCAACAAAACGATGATGGTCATGGTTTTTTTTACTCGACTGAAAACAGTGGTTTGTCATGGCAGGGTAAGACAGAGGGTGGTAAGTGTTTATTGCAGCGGCTCCCAGTGCCTCAATTAGCGGCCCCGAGTTGGAGCGCCGCACTTCAGGTGGCATTGCTGCTCAATGCATTACCCAGTGAAAATATTTGTCGTCAATTACTGGGCTCGGTAACCTTAGCGGGTAGGCTTCAGCGTATTTCATATGCTAATCGTGTTATCCTTTTAGATGTGGCGCACAACTCGCAGTCGGTCGCTCGGTTAGCGGACTATTTAGCGAATGAGTCGACTTCTGAAGACGAGAAATCTGCTCGTTGGATTGGCGTTTTTGCGGCCCTAGATGATAAGGACATTCCGCAGATGCTTGATTTGACAGCATCTCAAATAAGAAAATGGTACCTGCCCGTGCTTGATAACTGCTCACGTGCTCGGCCACCGACCGAAATAGCCGAGTATTTAGAAAAGTTGGGAACTAATTCACCAGTAAAATCGATTATTGATGCAGGAATTGGCTTTAGTGTTAAAGAAAGTTTGATAAACGCTATCCATGAGGGTGCAGAGGGAGATAAAATAGTCATCTTTGGTTCTTTTTACACCGTGGGGGAAGCATTGGTTGCGATTGAATCATAGCCAAACTGCGTCAGTTATCTGTCTTTTTCTCGAAGGATGAAATAATGGTAAAACAACCGTGAACCCTGAATTAAAACAACGCTTAGTGGGCGCTGCTGTGCTGTTTTTTTTAGCGGGATTGCTTTGGGTCCTATTATTTGATTTTGATACCCCAGAGCTTGAACTTACGCCGCCGGTGACCATTATCCCCGCCATGCCCATTATCGAAGCCGTTGTTGTTGAGCCTGCCACCCCGTTTTATGATGACAGCTCCAGTGGCCCATCATCGCCACTGGATTTAGCGTCAACTGCCGTTGTGCCAGTGACAAAAAATTCAAAGCATACAGTGCCGTCAGCTGAATTAAGTGTTCTGCTCGGTGATGCGCCACTGCCCAAACCCATCGCCAATAAGCACCGCTATGTTGATCAAGACGATCGCCCAAGGCTTGATGCCGAAGGTGTGCCAATATCCTATGTCCTACAGTTAGGAAGTTTCAATCGCTTTAATAATGCCGATAAATTGAGGCATCAGCTCATAAATGAGTATCAGTTTAGAGCGTATGTAATGCCTAAAGTTGAAATGGGCGATGGCCCCTATAAGGTGTTAGTGGGCCCAGTATTGACTTATGCTGAAGTCAAACGTTTGGCCGTTAAGGTTAAGCAGGTTGCCAATGTGAAAGATATAATTATAAAGCGATTTGGTGACACACAATGAATGAGGTGGATTGGATTATCATAGCTGTTCTTAGCGTATCAGGGCTGCTAAGTTTATGGCGTGGGTTTGTCAAAGAAGCAATTTCTTTAGTGTTTTGGGTAGCAGCGTTTGTTTTAAGTATTCGATTGAGCGTCCAGTTTTCAACCTTGATTCCCGCTGCAATCGAATCTGAGTCCGTCAGAGTAATGTTGTCGTTCATAGCCATATTTTTTGGCACTTTAATTGTTGGTGGTTTGATAAACCGAATCATTTCTTCATTGTTAAAGTTTTCTGGGATAGGAGGAACTGACAGACTTTTAGGGATGGTTTTTGGTGTTTTTCGTGGTGGTGTATTAGTCATGGCTGCGTTAATTGTGTTACCGCCTTTTTTTGAGGTTGAACAACAACCCTGGTGGCGAACCTCTACTTTAATTCCAAAGTTTTTAATGTTGGAAGAATGGACCTTAAATACCGTGGGTTCGGCCGCTGACTGGCAAAAAGAACATATTAAATTATAAGATTTTATTCAATAGAGCCGTTTATTAAGAGAGGATATGCCCGTGTGTGGAGTGGTTGGTATAGTAGCTAAGTCTGGTGTAAATCAATCGATTTACGATGCGCTTACCGTCTTGCAACATCGCGGTCAGGATGCTGCTGGCATGATGACCTTTGGCAATGGACGCTTTAATCAGCGAAAAGGTAACGGCTTAGTTCGAGATGTTTTTCGACAGCATCATATGGACCGTTTGGCCGGTAACATTGGTATCGGTCATTGTCGTTATCCGACGGCGGGTGGTTCAAGCCCCGCGTTGGCACAACCCTTTTACGTCAATACCCCTTACGGAATTGCGTTAGCCCACAATGGTAATTTAACTAATGCCACGGATCTAATGAAAGAGGTTTTTCAAGCCGATCTTCGACACGTCAACACTGACTCAGATTCTGAAGTTATTCTTAACGTCTTTGCCCATGAATTACAAAAAATTGGCAAATTGAGACCGACCCAAGATGATATTTTTGCTGCTGTTGAAGCGGTTCATCGCCGATGTTCTGGCGGTTATGCGGTCGTTGCATTGGTGGCAAATTATGGTGTTGTTGGCTTTAGAGATCCTCATGGTATTCGTCCATTAGTTTACGGCAAACGTGAAACTGAGCGAGGCGCAGAATACATGATTGCGTCAGAAAGTGTGGCACTTGATGTGCTTGGTTTTCAAAGGATAGATGATGTGCAACCTGGGCAATCGGTTTTTATCAATGCATTAGGCGATTTATATCTATATCAAAGTTCTAAAAAAGTTGAGATTGCACCGTGTATATTTGAACACGTATACTTTGCAAGACCCGATTCGATTCTCGATGATATATCGGTTTACAAGTGTCGACTGCGAATGGGTGAAGCGCTCGCTAAGAAAATTATAAAAATAAGACCCGATCATGATATCGATGTAGTCATTCCGATTCCCGATACCAGTCGCGTGTCAGCGCAAATCATAGCTCATCAACTTGATATTAAGTTTCGTGAGGGCCTAATAAAAAACCGTTATATTGGAAGAACTTTTATTATGCCTGGGCAGAGCGTTAGGCAAAAATCCGTTCGCCAAAAACTGAATGCTATCTCTTTAGAGTTTAAGGACAAGAATGTACTATTAGTTGATGATTCGATCGTAAGAGGAACCACGAGTTGCGAAATTATTCAAATGGCTAGAGAGGCGGGCGCAAAGAGTGTTTATATTGCATCAGCGGCGCCGCCAGTTCGTTACCCTAATGTCTATGGCATTGATATGCCCTCAGCCGATGAATTAATAGCCCATAATCGAAGTGTTGAAGAAGTGCGCGAGTTAATTGGCGCAGATTGGTTGATATATCAAGATTTAGACGACCTTGTTGCCTCTGCTTGTGAGGGGAATCCTAATATTAACCGATTTGATTGTTCAGTATTTAATGGCGAATATGTTACAGGCGATATTGACAGCCACTATTTGGATGAACTTCATGAGCGGCGCAAAGATACGACTAAAAATGCAGCGTCAGATAGCGAACACTCTTTGAAGCATGAGTATGCTGTAGTCGACCTATACAATGACGCAACCTAGTAGTAGAGAGATTATGAAAAAAATAACGGATCCTATTGCTGAGTCCTTAAAGGGTGCTAAAAGCGAAACTCTCGCTGTTCGAGCAGGCCAAGTGCGAACTCAGGCTGATGAACACTCGGAAGCACTATTCTTGACTTCAAGTTATGTCTTTGATAGTTGTGAAGATGCTGCTGCACGCTTTGCCGGTGAAAATGATTGCAGTGTTTACTCTCGTTACACTAATCCAACAGTTAAGAATTTTGAGCAACGTTTGGCTGCTTTAGAAGAAGCGGAAGATTGTGTCGCTACTTCATCGGGCATGGGCGCTATTATGAGTCTTTGTTTGGCGCACCTTCGCTCAGGAGACCATATTATTTGCTCCAGTGATGTGTTTGGTTCGACTGTTATTTTGTTAAATAATTTCTTTGCTAAATTTGGTGTGGAGATTAGTTACGCTAAATTAACCGACATGGATGCCTGGCAATCAGCCATTCGACCCAATACACGTTTTCTGTTTATTGAGACTCCTTCGAACCCATTAAGCCAGGTAGGCGATATCCGTGCCTTTGCTGGTCTTGCCCATCAGCATGATTTACTGCTGGTGGTTGACAACTGTTTTTGCTCGCCTGCTTTGCAGCAACCGCTGGCTTTAGGCGCTGATATTATTATACATTCAGCCACTAAATATATTGATGGACAAGGCCGCTGTTTAGGTGGGGCTGTTTTAGGTTCTAAGCAGCATATGGAATCAGTTCGTAGTTTAGTACGAGCAGGCGGGCCGAGTCTGAGTCCTTTTAATGCGTGGGTTTTTTTGAAAGGCTTAGAAACTTTATATCTACGGATGCGAGCTCACTCTGACAGTGCTTTATTGGTCGCAAAGTGGCTAGAGGCGCAGCCAAATACAGAAACTGTGTTTTATACTGGCTTGACAAGCCATCCCCAGCACCAATTAGCGGCTTCTCAACAGAGCCAATTTGGCGGGGTGTTATCTTTTCGGATCGTTGGTGACCAGTCTGCGGCTTGGCGGTTTATTAATGCAACCAAGTTAATTTCATTAACAGCTAATTTAGGTGACGCTAAAACAACGATAGTTCATCCAGCTAGCACCACTCACAGCCGATTGAATGAGTATGAGCAAGCGGAAGCCGGCATCACTGATAACCTTATTCGTGTCGCTGTGGGTTTAGAGGCCGTTGAAGATATCATTGCAGATTTAAGTTTAGGTTTTTCTGTTCTTTAGTTAAAAGGTTGTTGATTGAAGCTACTTCAGTTTATTCACTAAAAAATAATCTAGATGTTTGAATATGATTACTGGTGCGTTTGAAAATGAAAGCGTTTAATGGTGTTAGAACACCCTGTATTGGTGTCTGTTCTACCGGCATTGGCGATTCTGTTTGTCGAGGCTGTAAGCGATTTGATCATGAAGTGATTCGTTGGAACGGGTTTGATCAATCTGAAAAAGTATCTATTGATAATCGATTAAGCCAGTTATTAAGTCAGGTCGTTAGCTGGCGTTTAAAAATCATCGATCTTGATCTTCTAGTCAGCCAATTAAACACTCAGCAAATTAAATTTCATGAGACACGTGACCCGCACTGCTGGTTATTTGAATTACTAAGAGCAGGGGCTACTCAAATTGAGGACCCCAGTCAGTTTGGCTTTGCTAAGTTAGCCATGTTTGAGCACAAGACGCTTATTCAGATTCGTACTGATATCGATGACGAGTTTTATGCACTGTCAGTTGCTCATTATGAACGCTATATAGTAGCCAATCGTGTGCGAGCTAAACGTATTTCAGCAGAGGAAGTGAGCGGTGAATAGTATCGTTAAATCACCTTCAGGTAATAGTAAGCCAATTAACATCGCACCGGTACTTGATTTCTTGGCTTGTCAAACGCCTCAAGCGTGGATCCAGACAGCGCTTATTAATGAAGAAATTATGCTGGTAGATCACGCTAATTGTGAAAAAAAAGCCGCTTCAACAGCGCTTAATTTACTTTATCGCTACACTGAAAAGCCTGACTTACTCGATAAATTGTCACGTTTAGCGCGTGAGGAATTACGCCATTTTGAGCAAGTTTTGGTCATCATGCGTAAACGTAATATTGACTATGCGCATATATCCCCCTCACGATATGCGGGTGAGCTTCGAAAATCTATCGCCAGTAATGAGCCAGATAAGCTTGTTGATATTTTAATTGTTGGCGCTTTCATTGAAGCTCGGTCATGCGAAAGATTTGCTAAGTTAGTGCCGCTGTTAGATCAGCAATTAGCACACTTTTATCAATCATTATTGCGCTCTGAAGCGCGTCATTTTCAAGACTATCTGGATTTAGCTGAGTCATATGCCGAGTATGACCTTGCGCCGAGAATTGAGTTTTGGCGCGAGAAAGAAGCCGAGTTAGTGCTTAGAACCGACACTGAATTTCGTTTCCACAGTGGGCCCTTAATTGCTGCAATGTGAAATTAATAATAAAAACCATTAAGCTTGCTTCGTATTGAGCTATGATATTGTGTGAATTCTATGACAATAACCACTAAAAAGACCTTTTGCCGATTTTGCCTGAGTTGCTGCGCTATGGATGTTGATATCGATAGTGATGGCCAAGCAATTGCACTGCGTGGCGATATCAATAATCCGCTTTCAGGCGGTTATACGTGTTTGCGCGGTCGTGAACTGATTAATATTCAACAACATCCCGAGCGAATTCGAGGTGCATTAAAGCGGGTTGACGATAAGTTTATTGCTATTCCAATGGCGCAGGCGTTTGACGAAATCGCTCTCAAAACACAACAGTTAATAGACGAATATGGTGGTCGCTCTATTGCAACGTATAACGGCAGTTGGGCGTGGTCTAATTTACCGACCTTGCCTTTGTCCAAGTCGTTTCATCGTGCAATTAATTCCCCATCGGTCTTTTCCCCCATGACTCTCGACCAGCCTGCAAAAGCGTTTATGTTATGTCGATTTGGTTTATGGGCGGGAGGCATTCATTCGTTTAAAGATGCGAATGTTGCGATGTTCATTGGTAACAATGCTCTTTTATCTCAATATGCGCCCGCAGGCGGTTTGCCACCCTATAACCCTGCCCGACGCTTAGGTGATGCTCTTAATAATGGTTTGCAATTAATTGTTATCGATCCACGTAAGACTGAAGTGGCAAATAGAGCCACCTTACATTTGCAGATAAGACCGGGTGAAGACACCACCTTACTGGCTGGCATGATAAAAATTATCATTGATGAGCAGTTATATGACATTGAATTTTGTCATGATTTTATTGATGACTTGGCGGGTCTAAAAGCGGCATTAGAACCATTTAACGTCCATTACGTAAGCCGCCGTACCGACTTGCCTGCTGAGGAAATTATTGCAGCTGCAAGGATGTTCGCTGCTGGTCCTAAGGGTGCTGCTTCCACTGGTACGGGACCAGAAATGTCACCGCGAGGCTCTTTGACCGAGCACATGGTCATGACTATTAACGCTCTCTGCGGCCGCTATTACCGTGAGGGCGAGGAGCCTGCGGCAGCACCGCCGCTCAGTGTCGGTCGGCAGCCTAAAGCACAGGTGGTTTTTCCGCCACAAGCATGGGGGGATGGTTTTGTTAAGTCACGATTCAGAGGCTTAACTCAAATTGGCGATGAAATGCCATGCAATGTAATGGCCGATGAAATTTTAACGCCGGGTGAGGGCCAAATCCGTGCTTTATTCAGTATCGGCGGTAACCCCATGGTGGCCTTTCCTAATCAAGATAAAATAGCCCGTGCCCTCGATGACCTTGATTTACTGGTGGCGATTGACCCATGGTTGTCAGCAACCTCTCGCAGGGCAGATTATATCCTTGGTCCTAAGGTTGCTCTTGAGCGAGAGGATGCTACTTTGCTGGGTGAAATGTATTTTGAAGAACCTTATGCACATTATACTGAAGCGATGGTTGAGCCGCAGGGTGATACCATTGAAGAGTGGGAGTTTTATTGGGAATTGGCTTCTCGACTTTCTGTGCCTTTGTCTATTCATGGCCAGCCAGTACCAATGGATCAATGTCCAACCAAGTATGAGATCACTGAGCTAGTGGCGCAAGGCTCGCGTGTTTCATTGGCGAAGGTGAAAGCAGAGACCGCGAGGCAGGGAGGTAAGATTTTTTCTGAAGCAAGAACAGTGGTGGGTCCGAGAAGTAGTCATAACCACCATAGATTCCGCGTTCTTCCTGCCGATGTAAAACACCAATTAAGTGAAGTCGCTCAAGAGTCATTAAATAAAAACGGCTTACGCGCGGTTGAAGAAGGGTTTAGTCATCTATTGATTTCCCGCAGAATCAAGCAATTCTTTAATTCGACTGGTCACAACTTAGATGGCCTCAAGCGAAAAGGCAGAACCAACTATGCTTATATGCATCCCGATGATTTAGTCAATATGGGGTTGGAGTCGGAGTCAATAGTTGAGATTTCTTCGTCAGCAGGCAGTGTTATCGGCTTGGTCAAGGCAAGTAGTGATTTAAAAGTGGGTGTTATTTCTATGGCTCATGCTTTTGGCGACACAGATAGCGATATCAATAATGTTAAGCAGCAGGGTTCCTCTACCAATCGATTGGTTTCAGACGAGCAGCACTTTGATGCCATCACCGGTCAAGCTCGCCAAAGCGCTATTCCAGTTTCAATTCGCGCGCTTTAGGGGCTAGATCGATGGTAACGTTAAGTTCACTCACTAGGTGGCATAGCAATGGTTACTGATAGCTCAAAATTAACCTTGAATTCAGTGCCAGCACAAGGTTTCAAAGAAGTGTTGTTTAACAGACGCATGTTCATTTGTATTTTTACTGGATTCACTTCGGGTTTACCCCTCTATTTATTGATTCAATTAGTGCCAGCATGGCTGCGAGTAGAAGGAGTAGGGTTGGCTGAGATTGGTTTTTTCTCTCTAGTTGGTTTGCCCTATACGTGGAAGTTTCTTTGGGCTCCATTGATGGATCGCTTTAGCTTGCCATTTTTAGGTCGGCGGCGAGGCTGGATGTTACTCTCACAGTTAGCCTTAGTGGCCTCGATGATGGCGCTAGGTTTTATTCAACCTCAGCTGTCTGTCTGGACAGTGGCCTATTTAGCCGCAGCCGTCGCTTTTTTTAGTGCGAGTCAAGATATCGTTTTAGATGCCTATCGTCGTGAGTTGTTACCGGATATCGAGCTGGGTATGGGTAATGCAATTCATGTTCAGGCCTATCGATTGGCGGGGTTAGTGCCGGGTTCTTTGGCGTTAATTTTAGCTGACTTTCTTGCATGGCATTGGGTTTTTTCAGTGGTAGCGGCTTTTATGTTGGTGGGTATCATTTTAACCTTAAGCATTGATGAAGCCATTGCTGATCCTTCACCCCCAAAGACCCTCAAAGATGCGGTTATTAACCCATTCCGTGATTTCATAAATCAGCAGGGCTTGAAGTCAGCGATGATGGTACTGCTGTTCTTAGTGCTTTATAAATTAGGCGACAACATGGCGACGGCCTTATCGACGCCCTTTTATTTAGACATTGGTTTTAGTCTGAGTCAAATTGGTTCTATCGCCAAAGTAGCCTCGTTAGTTGCAGTAATTATAGGCGGTTTGGCTGGTGGTTTCATGATGTTGAAGCTGGGCATCAATAAAGGGTTATGGCTATTTGGCGTGGTCCAAGTCGTGAGTATTTTAGGCTTTGCAGTGCTCGCTGAAGTAGGGGCGAATCCTTGGGTATTAGGTGTCGTTGTGGCATTGGAATACTTAGGGGTTGGACTAGGCACGGCTGCGTTTACTGCCTTTATAGCGAGGGCGACTAATCCGGCTTTTGCAGCAACGCAATTTGCATTATTTACAGCGTTGGCAGCCTTACCGCGAAATCTCGCCAATGCAACAACGGGCCTGATCGTTGAACAGGTGGGTTGGACGTCGTTTTTTATTTTTTGTACGTTTTTAGCTATACCAGGTATGTTATTGTTAATAAAAGTGGCCCCATGGTCTGAAAATGCCTAAGGCAATGATAGTATTTTACTTAGGGTAGAGAGGGGCCAATGTCTCCTTCCGATGAGGAACAGATTTTTCCTCTTTGACAAAATGCTCAATAGCCATTTTTAGCGGCTTACCATCCCACGGTACTCGGCTGCTTTTCTCCGACTCGTCACTCCGATGGGCATAAAGATAATAATCTAACCTTTCGATTGCATTATTGAGTTCACCTTGATCTGCTGAGGCTAATGATGCCAGAGATGGATCGGTTACTTTATCTGAATAGATGCTACTTCGCACTGTGTCGTTATAGTTGCTTAGAAAAACGTTTAGTGCTTGTTTCGCCTCAGCAGCATTATTTTTCTGACAGGCCTTCAGTAAATTAATTTTAAGTTGGTTGATATTCTCTTTAATATTAGCATCAGGTGGCGGCGGTTGATGAGATTCTTTATTGGATAATAGATAATACGTCAATAGCCACGCCACAGTTAACATCAATGAGCTGATCATCCATGGATTAATCGGATCATCAATGGCATTAGTAACATCATGTATGGGAACGCTGCTTTTTTGGTAAGGATCATTAGCCGACGGTATTGAATTGTTACCCGTTGAGACACTGTCCTTTGCGGGTAACACATTGATAATCTGTTGCTCAACTGTAGCCAGTTCAAAGCGGTTTTCTTTGGTGTTCCACCATTGAAGCTCAATGCTAGGAAGGGTTATAAGGCCCTCGACAGTTGGAATCAGTGCGATCGTATCTTTTCGACGGCCTGCTACTCCGTGTTCAAACGTCTGATTCACAAATTCAGGTTTTTCAGCGTAACTATTTATCGTGTCTGTGGCTATTGACAGAGTAAAAGGCAGTCGTTCTGCGGCTAATCCGACTGCGGTAATTTCTACGGTACGACTTAGCGGTTCACCCACTCGAACAACCATGGGTGTGTTATTAAATGAGGATACGATAGAAAGATCACTCGAGGGCAACCAATAAGGCGACGATTGTCCTGCATTGGGCTTGACGAGTACGTTTATTTCAACCGGTTGAGCTTTTAGGCGCAGTTCTTTACCCCTCGAAAATGGATCATAGCCGAATAAACGGCTTTGTCTTGATGTGGTTAGTGCAGTGAGTTGTTGTCCATCAATGATCTTTTTACCGGGTCGATTAAAAAAAACAGCATAGCGTTTTTCGGTGACATCAAAGTTGCTACCATTAATTTGACGAGTATAGTTTTTATTATCCAGCGGAACTATATCGGCATCAGCGATAGACAGAGGCGATATTTCTGCGTTGTTTAATTGAATTTGATAAATTATTTTCAATGTATAGATGGCTTGTGCGCCAACTATAGTAGTGGTCTGATTGATTTCTGATTCCAGCATGACTTTGTTATTATCCATTTGGCTGGGAACCGGAGCAGCTTTAATAACTGTAATACTGATAGCCTGAGATCGTTCTTTTTTCAACTGCAGTTCTGGTATTAAAACCTTACCGACTTCTCGTGGAGTGATGATCACCACTCTTTTTTTGACGGATTCAGTTTTTCCGTTAAAAATGGAAATTGAATTTCGAGATGATTCTTTAATGACTGTAAATGCCTCTTCAAGCACATTCAAATCTATATTGTCAGGGCTGTCGCCATTAAGAGAGGTGATTTCTAATCGAATGGTTTCGTTCATGGGCACTACCTGTCGATCAACTGTAACGCTAAAGCCATGAGCGGTTGTCACAGTTGCGAGATACATCAATAAACATGTGATTGTCGCTTGACGTACGAATCGACTAATATGAGCTAGGTTCAGTGTTTTCACCACAGTTGGCCCTCTTCATTGTTATCTAAATATTTTCCCTGCCGTTCATTAAGCTGGCGTTGATAATCGAACTTTCTGCGGAGTAGGCCGCCAGGATCATCGGGTATTTTTTGTAGCCACTGTTCTAATTCTGCCTGCCGTTGTTGATCTAGTCGTTGTTGAGTCATTATTTCATTGCTAGCATTTTCTTCGAGTGGATCTTGGTCTGATTGTTTTTGAGCCTGTTGAGCATCTTTATTGGGTGTATTAGGTTCTCGTTGCTCGCTCGCTCGCTTTGCCTGCTGGTCAAGTAATTGATCGCTTTGCTTATTGGCTTGTGCTGTGTTGTCTGTCGGTTGTTGCTTACTATTTTCACTCATGCTTGACCCTTGACTGTCAGCGTCAGCATCAGCATCGGCATCGGCATTCGGTGATTGTGCGTTATTGCCTTGACTGTTATCGGCGTCATTCGATTCATCTTGCTGCTTTTTTTCTTGTTGTTGTTGTTTTTGAAGCGCTTCTAGTAATGCTTTAGCTTTTTTTGCTTGAAGAAGTTCAGGGTTAAGTAACAGGGCTTCATCGTAGGCTTTAATAGCATTTTCAAAGTCATTACTGTGCGCATAACTATGGCCTAAGTTGTAATGTAAGTCAGCCAATCTACCTGGCGACTTTTCAATCGATGCGATTGCATGATTAAGCTCTTCAATGGCTGAATCATAATGTTTGGCTTGTAATGAAGATATGCCTTTCCAATCGTATCGATCAAATCTATTAGCGGCATCGCTAAAGGATTCATGCTTAAATAATTCCTTGCCTTGTTGATCGTTGGTCTGCCATAGATTTTGCCATTTCTGGCTCATTGATGAAGCCAATGATTTGCCGTCACCATCGGTCTCAGCCCAGGCTGGCTCTGGCACAATTAGATGAATACTGAGCAGTAAACAAAGGATCCAACCACGACGAAAGCTAAGCAATACAAAGGGCAGTAGAGCAATAGCAAAATAGGCACCGCGGTCTAGTTGTTGGTCAACAATACGATCCTTGTCTGTGTTATCTGCAACGTCTGAAACACCATTGACAAGTAAGTTTTTCGAATGGTTAATAATACTTTCGACATCACTATTATTACTTTGCAGGTCAAAATATTGCCCATTAGTCTTCACGCTCAATGACATTAAGCGTTCACGACTCATCGGTGCATTAACAATACGGCCGCTGCCAGTTTTAACAAATTTCCCAGAAGGAAGAACCACCGGTCCACCTTGCTCTGTGCCTACGCCGATAATGAAGAGTTGAGCATCTTGCCGGTTGATGTTTTTTATAATGGCTTTAGTTTGACTTTCCAGCACCTCATCAGTCAGCCACACCAGGGTGGTTTTTGTTGCCGCACTTGATTTTAAAACTTGCTCAGCCAAATCAAAGGCAGCAAGTGCATCGCTGCCAATACTCGGCATGATTTCTGGTGTCAGTGCTGGGACTAATGCCCTTATATTGTTCACATCATCTGTTAACGGCGTCACTATATGAGCATCTCCTGAGTAAGCTATTAACGCAACTTGTCGATCTTTATTTTGCTTCAGTAACTCTAGAATTTTATAGCGCATGCGTACTAATCGAGAGGGGGTTATGTCGGTGGTGTGCATTGATAGAGTTAAGTCTGCAATAATCACCATGGCGTGGCTATTTTTTTTAACGGGGCTTGATATTTTTTCCCAACTTGGTCCGGCCAGGCAGGCGCATGCAAATAGGCACGCGAGACAAGCTGCAGTTATAGGCCATGTATTAATACCTCGTATTTTTTGTTCGTGTTGATTGAGTAAGTAGATCTGAAGGTCTACATCAATAATGTTGTCCCAATCCGTTTTATGTTTAATGATGCGATGAAGGGTTATAAATAAAATAATAATAATGGGCATTAACCAGAGGTAGTCTGGTCTGATAAGAGTAAATTTCTCAATAAACGTCAACCAAGTCATAATGACTCATCCGTAATATTACTTTTTTGTCGTCGAAGATTAAAAGCAAATAATAATTTTATTACGATTAACATTAAAATAAAGGCTAATGACAGACTAAGAGGAACATAAAACAATTGTTGAGTAGGTCTATAAAATTGAGCGTCTTGATCAACCGGTTCGATTTTGTCTAGCTCATCATAAATATCTTCTAATTGTTCGGTGTTTTTTGCCCGAAAAAAAAGACCGCCCGTTTGAGCAGCAATGGTCTTAAGTGTTTTTTCATCTATATTCGATGGCCGCCGTGTTTGACGACTAAACCATGACTTTTGCAGAGTATAATCTGCACCAATGGCGATTGTATGAACTTTTATATTATTATCTGCTGCCAAGATACTTGCTTCTAAGGGTTCTATTTTACCGGCATTATTTGCTCCGTCAGTAAGTAAGATTAATGTTCTCGATTGATTAGGCCGTTCGATAAGGCGTTTAATGGCAAGGCCGAGAGCGTCACCTATTGCAGTTTTTTGCCCCGCAAAGCCTAATTGAGCTTCATTGAGTAATTGTTTCACTGTCGTTAAGTCAAACGTCAATGGTGCTTGCACGTAAGCTTGATCTGCAAATAAGATGAGACCTATTCGGTCGCCATTTCTGCGGTCGATAAAATCGTTTAAGACTTTTTTGACGCTATCGATACGCCGAACGGTTTGGCCTTCAAGCTGCATATCGGGTTCATCCATGCTGCCAGATATATCGACTGCTAGCATCATGTCTCTAGCGACTGAATTAACTTTAATGGCTTCACCTTGAATTATAGGCCTATTTATGGAAACTAGCAGTAATAGCCAGACTAAAGTTAATAGAAGCCATTGCTTAGTCGCAGTTCTTTTTCTCATTGGTGCCTGTTGCTTAATAGCCTGAAGCCGTGCAATAAATGGCGCGCGTAAGGCTTGGCCATTTTTTTTGGTGGCAGGGAAATAATGAAATACTATCCAAGGCAGTGGGACTAATACAAACCACCAGTATGTTTCAAAGCTGACCATAATTCTTCTTTAACTTTTGTTTGACGTTTACAGATTTAAACCATGCAGTGAGATAATAATGCAAGCTTTTTATGTCAATATTTTTGTGTTGCGTAGCTTGATAAATTCGTAGCAGCTTTTCAAGCTGGCCGGATTCTCTTTGTATTGGTGATGATCGCTCATCGAGAAATTCCACCCACGCTTGCCCACTGAGTTTTGCACAATTTAATTCGGGGTATTGTTGTAAACAAAACCGACGCAATAATTGATTGGCGTTGATTAAATACTGGTGTTCATTATGATCAATGGTGTATTGCTGGTAGCAAGTAGTTAATTGACTTGATGCCTCTCTTTTTAGTGCCGTTGCACGCCGCCAAACCCAGAAGAAATAACTTAACGTAGACACGCCTAAGAATACTAAGAGTACTAACAACCACCAACCAATAGCAGGGGGCCATGCATCGATACTACTTGGTAATATGGGCGGTGGCAGGTGATCCAGAGGATTACTGGCCATTTGGTTAGTAGGATTCACTTAATGCTCTCATATACTGGTTGATCATCAATTAGAAGTAGCGGCCTCTTACATGCTTGACGACTAAAAAATTGTCGAAGAATGTCGAACTCACAATCATTGGTTTTTATATTGATTTGAATGATTCCCAGCTTTTGTAAGTTACTAGTAATAAAGTCGTTGTGACTTAAAAACTGTTGCCTAAATTGCTTTGCAAGATGTTGATGACTGGGGTCAAATACAATTTCTTTTTCGCCATTGGTGTATTGTGTTCCTGCATGAGAAGGCAAAGTTTCTTCGAGTGGATCACTGATCTTAATAGCTGTAATATCAACATGTTTTTTAAGGCTATATAAATGTTTGACACCGGTTTCATTTAGGCCGATAAAATCACTAATAATAAACACATTGCTACCGGGTTTTACGGTTTGTCTCAATTCTTTCAGTACTGTATTAATTTTTTTTGGCTGATCTGTTTGCTTGAACTCAACAGCTTTATGGTTGTACTCATGAGAAGCGCGTAATATCGACAAGACACTTGATTTGTGCCGCTTAGGTTTTATTTCAGTATGATCGCTGTCATTAAAGATGAGGCCGCCAATTCGATCATTTTGTGCCAGAGCGGACCAACTTAATAGCGCAGCTATTGCTGTTGCTTGTACGGATTTAAAACAATGACGGCTACCAAACGCCATTGCTTGTCGCTGATCATTGACGATAATTACAGGCCTTTCGCGCTCTTCACTGTACAGTTTGGTGTGGGCTTTTCCTGTGCGCGCAGTCACCCTCCAGTCGATTGAGCGAATGTCATCACCAGCTTGATACTGTCTTAATTCTTCAAAGTCGAGTCCTCTGCCACGAAATTGTGTTGTGATATTACCGGTCAATTGACTGCGAGCTTTTTTATTCGCTAGTAAGCTCAACTCGCTCGCTTGATGACGAAGTTGTATTAACTGATTAAGATTACTTGTTGCACCTTTAGCCATAATTAAGCAACGGGTACTTTATTTATGAGGTTTCTTATCACTTGGTCTGCACTAATACCGTTAGCTTCAGCTTCAAAGCTGAGGATAATTCGGTGTCGTAGAACATCATAGGCCACAGCTTGAACATCGTCTGGACTGACAAAGTCAGCACCGCGGAGCCAGGCATTGGCCCTTGCACAGCGGTCTAAGGCGAGGGTTGCTCTCGGACTTGCGCCATACTCAAGAAGTTCACTGAGGCTGGCATCATAGCGTCCAGGTTCGCGAGTCGCTACAACCAGTTGAACGATATACTCTTCGACGGCCTCAGACATGAACATAGTGAGTATTTGTTGCCGAGCCTGAAGAATATCCTTTTGTTGAATTTTTACGGCTGGCGATTCATCACTACCGTTATTGCTATGGATCAATTCTTTTCTAACAAGCTTTAATATTTCTCGCTCCGCTTTTTGATCAGGATAGCTGACCACAACATGCAAAAGAAAACGATCTAATTGCGCTTCTGGAAGCGGATACGTACCTTCTTGTTCGATTGGATTCTGCGTCGCCATAACAAGGAACAAAGGTTCGAGAGGGTAGGTTGTCTTCCCAACACTTACTTGACGTTCTGCCATGGCTTCAAGTAGAGCTGCCTGTACTTTCGCAGGCGCTCGGTTAATTTCATCGGCAAGGACTAAGTTATGAAATATAGGCCCTTTTTGAAATTCAAACTCACCTGTTTGAGGCCTGAAGATATCTGTTCCGGTGATGTCTCCAGGTAATAAATCAGGAGTAAATTGGATTCGTTGAAAGTCTGCCTCAATATGATCAGCAAGACTGCGAATTGCTCGCGTCTTGGCCAGGCCCGGCGCGCCTTCTACCAAGAGATGTCCGTCCGCCAATAATGCGATGATGATGCGGTCTACCAGCAAAGGTTGACCGAGAATGGTCTTTGTTAATTGATCGCGAAGTTGGGCTATGGGGTTATCAGTTTGAGCGATAGTCATAATATGTGCTGCTATTGGCTAATAGTTATTTAAATGAGTCAATTCAGGTTATTATTTAACTCAACTGAATGGTTCTTTTCTTGGTTCAGGGTTTCTTTTTCATAATGGCACATTGTATATAAAGAATCTTTTTATTCACAGCCTAAAGGTTGCCTGGTTGAGCAAATAATTGGTGCATTTTTTTGACACCTAGTTACAAAAAAGTTCCGTTAACCGTGATTTAATACCGATGGCACAACCGCATTAAATCAACTTGTTGAAGGCTTCGATTCGCGCTAGGCTCATTCAGTCTATTTTAGTTTATGCAGGTCTATTAATGATTAAAAAGTTAGCTGCAACGGGTGCAGTAGTTCGCCACTATATTATCGAGTTGGCAATTTCTAGGGAAGAGTTGCTGAAGTACTACCGCGGCAATGCAAATCAGATTTCAGTGGTTTCTGTTGACGGCCAAAAAATTCTTTTTCCGGTGACGGCTATTCAGCCTTTTGTTACTCATCAAGGTGTTTTTGGGCGTTTTCAATTAAAAGTTAACAGTGGGGGTCGTTTGTTGTCGATTAGATCGCAGTAATTGGCCACTTGCATGAAGGCGATACTTTCGCCATAATCTTGCCACTGTAGTTGTGGCTACAGATTGTTATGGTGGCCCCAGCGGGTTCCCTCGCAATGATAGGCAGTGAACTCCGCCAGGCCTGGAAGGGAGCAACGGTAACTGCTGATTCGTGTGCCGAGGAGTGGCTGGTTGGGGTTCACCACCAATTTTTCTTTTAGATAGAATTTTGCACCTTTAAATTGTCAAATAGTCTGATTTTTATCCCTTCATGTGTGTATAATTCCATCAATATTATTTTCTCAGGTCAATTTCATCTTTCGTGATTTGTTTGCTGTTATAATTGTTGTTCCTAAACTCTGCGGTCAATTGTATGTCGTATCAAGTGCTGGCGAGAAAATGGCGTCCGCAATCTTTTGAAGCTTTAGTGGGTCAATCCCACGTGCTAAAAGCGCTTTCCAATGCTTTAGATCAAGGTAGGCTCCATCATGCTTATTTATTAACAGGCACGAGAGGTGTCGGTAAAACGACGATTGCTAGAATTCTAGCCCGTTGTCTCAACTGCGATAACGGCGTGTCTGCTTCACCCTGCGGCGAGTGCTCTAGTTGCCTTGAAATCAATGAGGGGCGCAGCGTCGATCTAATTGAGGTTGATGCCGCATCAAGAACTAAGGTTGAAGACACTCGTGAGTTGCTTGATAACGTCCAATACGCCCCATCGCAGTGCCGTTACAAGATTTACTTGATTGATGAAGTTCATATGCTGTCTAACCATAGTTTTAACGCACTATTGAAAACTTTAGAGGAGCCGCCGCCGCACGTGGTGTTTTTGTTTGCCACAACTCATCCGCAGAAGTTACCACTGACAGTCTTATCGCGTTGCCTGCAATTTCACCTCAAGAATTTAACGGCAGACTTAATTGTTGAACACTTGAAAACTGTCTTTCAAGCCGAATCTGTCCAATATGATGACGAGGGCTTATGGGCTATTGCTCGGGCTGGTCAGGGAAGTATGCGCGATGCATTGAGCCTTGCAGACCAAGCTATTGCTTTTGGTGGTGGCACGGTTACCGGTTTGGGCGTTAACGAAATGCTAGGCACTATTGATCAAGAGGTGCTAACCCAACTGCTTGCTGCGGTGGTGATTAATGATGCCGCTCAAGCATTGACGATTATCAGTGAATATGCCCAAAAAGCGCCTGACTTTATCGGTTTAGTGGATGAATTATTGAAGCTAATCCATCGTATTGTTATCGAGCAAGCCGTGCCTGGTGCAGGCAGTGAAGGCCAATCGTATCGTCAATTTATTCAGCAATATGCAACGCTGATAAGTCCTGAAAATTTACAGCTCTATTACCAGAGTTTACTGATAGGCAAGCGTGATTTATCCCTAGCTCCCGACCCCGTTACGGGTATGGAAATGATTATAATGCGGTTGTTTGCTTTTCAGCTTGCGCCCATGAGTAGTTCAGATTCCTCACTTGCTGTTGACTCTCAAAAAAAAAAGTCAGTAACCAAACCGAGTGAAGCCACGCTCTTACACGATAAGGCAAGTAATACTTCAAAGCTACCTGATGAGGTCCAGCGAACAAACTCTGCGGTCAGTTCATCGGTATTGGCGCAGGAGCCAACAGCGGCTTCAATGCCAGTTGTCCTCAATGAAGGCAGCGCAGAGATAACGTCACTCACCGACGCGATGTCTGAAGTTGAAGCTGCAACCGAGACCAAGACCAAGACTGAGACCAAGACTAAGACAGAGGCTAATGCTGCTCATGTTCTTGATATTGAGCGTTTAACACCAAAGCTTTGGTGTGAGATTTTTTCTGCTATCCCACTCAGTGGTGTAGTTAGGACGGTTGCATCCTACTGCTTGCCAGTCAGTGTGCAGACGCGAGAGCGTGATAGGGCGGCAATTGAGTTCGCTCTGGACGAGAGTAATGCTACGTTATTTAACCCCGATCATAATGAGCGGCTAGCGCAGGGCCTATCTATTTATTTCTCTCGTCCCGTTGATGTCACTATTAAGCTTGTCAAAGACTGGTCGCTGCTGAATTTGCAAGAGACTGAAGAGGCGCCAGCAGAATACCGTATTAGAATGCACTCTGAGGTTCAAAGTGATGCATTAAATTCGTTAAAAAAAGATCGGAATGTTGAAATGATCATGACAGCTTTTGACGCTGAAATAGATACAGACTCAATAAAACCCTTATAATTTTTAAACAGGTAGTAATTATGAAAGGCTTGGACGATATCATGCAACAGGCGCAGAAAATGCAAGAGAAAATGCAACAAGCGCAGTCTGAGATAGCCCAGCTAGAAGTTGTTGGTGAAGCTGCTGCTGGATTAGTCAAGGTCACAATGACTGGTCGGCATGATGTAAAGTCAGTGTCTATTGATCAATCATTAATGACTGAAGCAAAAGAATTGTTAGAAGATCTTTTAGCAGCAGCGGTCAATGATGCTGTTCTTAACGTAGAAAAAAGCCAGCAACAGCGCATGTCAAGCTTGACCGGTGGTATGAATTTGCCAGAAGGATTTAAGATGCCTTTTTAATATTGCCAGTCAGTTAATTTTTTATCTTATTTATTTAGAATTTATTTATGTCTCATAGCCCATTAATACAAAAATTGATTGATGCTTTTTGCTGTTTACCTGGCGTCGGTCCTAAGTCAGCGCAGCGAATGGCGATGCATTTGTTAGAGCGGCAGCGCGAAGCGGGTTTACACCTTTCAGCGGTGCTGGCTGAGGCTGTCGAGAGGGTCGGTCGCTGTAGTCGCTGCAGAATCTTAACCGAAGATGAAACTTGCCATATCTGTCTGTCTCAGCGACGTGATAATGCTATACTGTGTGTGGTTGAAAATCCAAGTGATGTGTTTGCCATAGAGCACAGCGGTGAATACCGAGGAAGATATTTTGTTTTATTGGGTCACTTGTCGCCAATAGATGGCGTGGGTCCTGAACAAATTGGTGTAGTTGAATTGCTAGACAGGATTGCTAACGAATCTATAGAGGAAGTGATTTTAGCGACCAGTACTACCGTTGAAGGAGAGGCAACGGCTTTTTATATTGCCGAACAGCTTGTGAAATATGACGTTATTGTAAGTCGAATTGCACACGGAGTCCCCTTGGGTGGTGAGCTAGAATTTGTAGACGGCGGCACTATAGCAAGGGCATTAACAGGGAGATTGAAATTTTGACAGATATGCAAATATCGGATTCAAGTTTCATCATGATTGATAGTGATTTAATGCTACAAAGCATGGTTGATTCATGCATGAAGCAATCTGCGATAGCATTAGATACAGAGTTTATTCGTACTGATACGTTTTATCCTAAGCCTGCTTTGATTCAAATTTTTGATGGGCAGCAAGTGTATTTAATTGATCCATTGAAAATTGAAGATTTCGCCCCTTTGAAGCGCTTATTGCTATCTCCGACACTGGTCAAGGTTATGCATAGTTGTGGCGAAGATATGGAGGTTTTCTCTTGTCTTCTGGGTTGTTACCCCAAGCCGTTAGTCGACACTCAAATAGCAGCGAATTTACTTGGCTATGATTTTTCAATTAGTTATCAACGTTTAATTGAGGCCACCCTAGGCAAAGTTTTAGAGAAGACTGAAACTCGGTCTAACTGGTTAAAACGTCCGCTTAGCTCACAACAGTTAAATTATGCCGCTGATGATGTGTTGTGGTTGTTGGAAGCTTATGACGTGTTAACGGAGAAATTGGACTCATTAAACCGATTGCCATGGTTATATGAGGATTGTGACGCAGTGCTGAACCGAAGTGAACAAGTGCTCGATATTGATAAATATTATTTAAAAGTTAAGTCAGCCAATCGTTTATCTCGCCCTGAGCTGAATGTTTTTAAATCGCTTTGTGCTTGGCGAGAATCAACTGCGCGTGAGCAAGATAAACCCAGGGGTCGGTTATTATCTGACCCCGTGCTATTAAACTTGTCCCGAAACCGACCAAAAACAGCCCATGATTTGAGTCAAAGTAAAGATATCAATTCAGCCGTGGTGCGGAAATTTGGCCAGCAAATTGTATCAATCATTACCCTTGCAGATAATCGTCCTGAGACTGAACATCCTCCAGCCATGTTCAATAATAGCAGTCCCCGGGTAAAGCAATCACTCAAAGAAATGAAGTCAGTTGTGCTTGAAGCTGCCGATACCCTGAGTGTGCCGGAAGCCGCAATTGGCTCTAGAAAAGATATAGAGACTTATTTGTTTTCTATAGCGCCGGCTAAAGAGACATTAGGCCGAGGTTGGCGAGGCGTATTATTGTCGTCAGCACTTAACAAAATTGTTGCGAGCTATCGCCAATCATAGTCATGAATTTTAATTAACACCGGGGCCACCCATGAAGGTTATTTGTAAAATTTACCGAAGTGAGCGTCAGCAAGGGGCCTACTTATTTACTAGCCTTGATCAAGGCCTAGATGCTGTGCCACCACTGCTCAAAACCAAATTACAGCCATTAGTTGAGAGCATGACTTTAGTGCTTAAGCCCGGTAGAAAGTTGGCCAATGCTGATATTGACAAGGTTTTATCATCACTGGCGGTATCTGGCTTTTACTTACAAATGCCTCCTGCCGATTATGCAAGAAAAAAAGCGTCTAGCGACGTGGAAATAATCCAACCTTCTGTAGGCGATTTTGAGCGTTAACTCTTTTTGGCAAAATAGAAATTTGGAGTCATTTTCTGTTACAGAATGGGAGAGCCTTTGCGATGGCTGTGGTAAGTGCTGCTTGCATAAACTAGAGGATCCGCACAGTGAAGAGCTGGTTTATACACGAGTGGCTTGCCAATTACTCGACACCTCATTGTGTCAGTGCAAAGATTATAATCGACGTCAATCAAAGGTAAAGGGTTGTTTGCAAGTTACTCCTTCCATGGCCAAAAGTGGCGATTACTTGCCTGATACCTGCGCTTACCGTTTAATTGCTCAAGGCACAGATCTGCCCGACTGGCACCCATTAAAGACGGGTGATCGTGTCTCAACCGTCAAGCAAGGGCACAGCGTTGCCGACCGCGTGCTAAGTGAAATTTATGTTCATCCTGACGGTCTCGATGAGCACATTATTAATTGGGTCAAGGCATGAGCACATCGACACGACTCTCGAAGACAATGTGGTTTTTTAAATGACAGGCTTTACCGCAAATATTGCAATATGGTTTATTTATAATATGGCGGCAATCCTGTTAATTGCTGTGATGTGGCAATGGCTAGATAATTTTTTCACGTCCATATGCCGTAATGTATTTATGGTGACTTTATTAATATTATTGCTGATTCCCAGTCCAGTGCCAGGAGTAGAATTATTTGCGCCGACCTGGCTGATTGTTATTTTTGAATGGGCGCTTGGGCACGGTGATGTGGCTTGGCAATCTGCCGAGCCAGTTATATATTTTTGGTTACTATCCTGTTTGGCTACATTGATCCATCATTATTTTAGGCGTCAGAGAAAAAATTAACGTAACCGCTGACAATAAATAGATTTCGTAGCGTGTATCAATAGCCTGTAGTTAGCCCTCTGTAATTTTTTATTGTGCGTAGGGGTAACGCCATAGCGGCGAACGGGACGGTTGTTGTATGAATTTTTTTATGTGTAAGGTTAATAACTGAGAAGCTATAAATATGAAGAAAACAAATAAATGGATGATGCTCTACTCTTTTTCATCGCTCATTTTTTGTATTGTCACGCTAGCGATCATACCGATACAAACGCATGCCAGCAACGAAAACGACTTTAGGGTATTGGTCGACGTTTCAGGCAGTATGAAAAAAAATGATGCCAATAATATGCGTCGACCAGCCATAGAGTTGTTGATTCGATTGGCCCCAGAAAATAGCTTAGTGGGCATTTGGACGTTTGGTCAGAACGTTGACATGCTGGTGCCACATCGTAGGGTGTCTAAAAATTGGCGCGATTTTTCGTCGACTCAAGTCGATAAGATTCATTCAACTGCGTTAAGAACAAATATTGGTCTGGCTTTAGAAATGGCCATGTCAGAATCTTTAGCTAGCAGTTATGAAGATAATTTTGATAATCAAAAAGTCATTGTTTTGTTAACGGATGGTGTCGTAGATGTTTCAGCTGACAGTAACATTAATGACGATGAGCGTATTAGAATCCTTGAAAAACTGCTGCCTCAAATGCAGGCTGCAGGTCTAATAATACACACCATTGCTTTATCATCCAATGCGGATAAAGATTTATTGCAACAATTATCGCTTGCGACGGATGGTGTCTATACCTTGGCAGAAGATGCAGATCAATTGGCATCAGTTTTTTTATCGGCTTTCGATCTTTCGTTTCCGGTTAATCGTATACCCATCAATGAAGAAGGTTTCTTAATTGATAAAGGTATTGATGAATTCACCTTGTTAATGATGCGCGGTGTTGAGCCATACAAATTACACCTTAAAACCCCATCAAATGTGTTGTTAAAAAAAGATACCGAGCAGTCGAATGTGAGTTGGTTTTCATCTCCAGCTTATGATTTGATTACCGTTTCAGAGCCTGAAGCAGGGTATTGGATTGTTAATGAGGGCTTAACAAACCAAACTAGAGTCTCTATTGTTAGTGATGTGGCGCTGAGGCTCAGTGATGTTGCAAATAATATTTATCCACGTTCAGCGATGACTATTGATGCACAATTGCAGGCACTCAATCACATTATTATTGATCAAAATCTCATTGATTTGATTGGAGTTGACTATCGCTTAATAACACCTAATGGCCATGTAATTAGCGATACTTTTTTGTTGCTCAATAAAGATAAAGCACATTATCAGGCGACGCTTAATGATTTATCGCAACGAGGTAGCTACGAGCTAGTTGTCACGGCTAAAGCTGATACATTCCAGCGCCAGCAGATTAAAAGATTTATCGTCCATGATTCTTTCATCGCTGATTTGTCAGTCGATGATGAGTCGCAAGCCGTTTCGTTGGATGTAAAAATAAAAGATCCCTATCTGATAGGGCAGCAGATAGACCTGACAGCCGCTATTCAAGTGGCGAACTCTGTTATTGTGGAACGGTCTCTGTCACAAAAAAACAATGGTAGTTGGGAGTTTACTTCTACACCGCTTAACGCGGGCGATTATTCATTGCACTTGCAGGCTAACGCAGAAGACCCATTGCTAACATTGAATGACTTTAAGCTGGCTAATATGCCTTTTTCTATTATAGAAGATCGACTAACAACAACCATTAGCGATCTCCCGCTACCAGAGACAGAGACAGAGACAGAGACAGAGACAGAGGCAGAGGCAGAGGCAGAGGCAGAGGCAGAGACGAGCGGTGATGAAAAGGTTTTATTTTCAAAAAACATGTGGTTGTTTTTCTTTTTAACGCTCGCCAATGCCGGTTTAATAGCTAGCTTGTTGCTGTTGTATCGTCGCTATTTTTCATCATCAGTTATCCCATCCACAGTAGATAAAGAAGATAAAGGTTTATTGGAGGTGAAAGATCAAGATTTGGCAGCTAGTAATGTGAATTCAGACACCGCTAATTATTCGTCGCCCCCTGAGGATGAACGTATTAACCGTGATTTTGACATCAGTCAACAAGACAGTAGCGGTGCTAATAGCGACAGAACGGACCGCAATGACAAAAGTTAGGGTGAAAAGCCAGTAGTACTATACGATTGATATTCTAAATATGATAGCCGTTACTCATTGTAACGTCTGACTACTTGCTGCGATAAAATCGATGGGGGCTTAATTCTTCGATGGCTTTTTAGTTCATGCATCCACAGCGCAGATCTATTTTGCAATTGAAGGTTTTCCTCCAGCTGATAAGTTAATTACTTAACGTGAACTGAACTCTTAAGCCGTCAAATAATCAACTTTTGCGGCTCTTCGACATAATTTAAACTTAGTGGATGAATTATTGTGACAACTTTTAAAAGCACCTCCAAATATATTGCTAGTGATGATCTTGCAATGTCCGTTAACGCTGCGATTGCCTTGGAAAAACCGTTGCTTATTAAAGGAGAGCCAGGCACAGGAAAAACCATGTTAGCCGAGCAAATCGCTGAGTCTACAGGCATGAGGCTATTTCAATGGCATATAAAATCAACGACCAAAGCGCATCAAGGCCTCTACGAATATGATGCGGTTTCTCGATTACGCGATTCTCAATTAGGCGATAATAAAGTTGCCGATGTTGCAAACTATATTAAAAAGGGCAAACTTTGGGAATCATTTACCGCTGAGGAGCGAGTCGTCTTGTTAATCGATGAAATCGATAAAGCCGACATTGAATTCCCAAATGACCTTCTACAAGAGCTCGATAAGATGGAGTTTTTTGTTTATGAGACAGGCGAGACAATTAAGGCAATTAATCGCCCAGTGATTATTATCACCAGTAACAATGAAAAAGAGTTGCCCGATGCATTTTTAAGACGATGCTTTTTTCATTTTATTAACTTTCCAGACCGAACGACAATGAAATCAATCATTGATGTTCATTATCCTAATATACAAAAAACCTTGGTTGAGCAAGCGTTGGAAATCTTTTTTGAGCTAAGAGATATGCCGGGACTAAAGAAGCGTCCATCAACGTCTGAGTTGATTGATTGGTTAAAGTTATTAATGTCTGACGATGTACCTGATGATATTTTAAAGCAACGCGATCAATCAAAAGCCATACCGCCGCTGTACGGTGCCTTAATCAAGAATGAGCAAGATGTGCAACTGCTTGAACGCTTAGCATTTATGCATCGCCGTGAAAGTTCACGTTAAATACAGTAATGTAAAAGGCGATTGTTAGATGCTACTGAATTTCTTCGATACTTTGCGTCGTTATGGCGTGCCCGTCACTATTGGTGAGTTTCTCGACCTGTTACAGGCTCTTGATGAAACGTTAGTGTTTGCTGACCAAGAAAGATTTTATCATTTGTCCCGTTTAATTTTAGTTAAAGATGAAAAGCATTTCGATAAATTCGATCGTGCGATTGACGCTTTTTTTAATGGTCTTGAATCAATGGAAGGCATGTTAGAGGCGTTAATTCCAGATGATTGGGTTCGAGACGCATTTCATAAAGAGCTTAGCCAAGAAGAATTAGATAAACTGCAGACATTTGATAATCTAGAGCAGTTAATTGAGCAATTTAAAGAGCGGTTAGCTGAGCAAGATGAAAGGCATGAAGGCGGCAACAAATGGATTGGTACAGGCGGCACTTCGCCCTTTGGTAATAACGGCTATCACCCTGAGGGTATTCGTGTTGGCGGTGAAGGTAAAAACAACAAAGCAGTAAAGGTTTGGGAAAAAAGAGACTACAAAAATCTTGATGGCGACAGTGCTCTAGGAACGCGTAATATTCAACTGGCACTGCGTCGATTGCGTAAATTTGCACGGGCTGGGGCAGAGGATCTATTAGATCTCGATGACACGATTAGTTCTACGGCAAGAAATGCGGGAATGCTTGATATAAAAATGGTTCCTGAGCGCCACAATGCCGTGAAAGTTCTCATATTCTTTGATATTGGCGGATCGATGGATTACCACGTCGCGGCTTGCGAGCAACTGTTTTCAGCTGTGCGGTCTGAGTTCAAGCATTTAGAATTTTTTTACTTTCATAATTTCATTTACGAATCAGTCTGGAAAGACAATCGGCGTAGAATGAACGAGTCGACCTCAACGGTCGACATCCTTAATAAATACGCACACGACTATAAAGTGATATTTGTCGGTGACGCCGCGATGTCACCCTACGAAATTATTTCTGATGGCGGCAGTGTTGAACATTGGAATAAAGAATCTGGCGAAGTTTGGATGCGCCGCGTGCTTGGTAATTATCCCCAAGTCGCATGGATCAATCCGATCAATCAAAGTGAATGGCAGTATTCTCAGTCAACGCGTATTGTCGAAGAGCTGTTTGAGGGCAATATGTTCCCAATGACGGTGAATGGCTTAGAGGCCTGTATGGCACATCTTGCTCGTTAGCGGTTAAGCAAAGGCAATGAGTGCCGCAGTAATCGCTACATTGAGAGATTCAACGCCATTACTCATAGGAATATAAACGCTAAATTGGGCGTTTATTCTCGCTGTATTACTGACCCCATCTGTTTCATTACCAAGTACGAATGCGGTAGCCTGCGTGCAGTATTTTTTGATCTCATGGTAGGCAATAATATTATCTTCATTGTGGCCATTATTTTTTGCTTCGAGAGTGGCAATAGCAATATTGTTATCAGAGATGATCTTTAAGCCATCACATATTGATTCGCAACGAATAATAGGGCATTTGAATATCGTTCCGGCACTGGCTTTAATGACCAGCGGGCCTAATTCTGCAGTCCCTTGTTTGGGAATGATCACTGCGGTGATTCCCGCTGCCGCTGCCGAGCGAATAATCAAGCCGACGTTTTGTGGATTAGTCACTGCATCAAGGACTAAAAAGCGATCGCTTGCAGTGTTTTCGTATTGGTTGAAAAAATCCTCAATGGTAAAGTAGTTCGATAATGTTAGGTCCGCTGCCACTCCTTGGTCTTGTTTGCTGTTTCTCGATATTCTTGATAAAACGCGTTTGTCGACCCAGTTCAGCTGCACATGTTGACTTTCAGCCAGTGTTTCGATGTTTGCCAGAATTTTTGCTGGTTTATTGCTCAGTGCCAAATGAACCTTGGCTATCGAAATGGAAGGGTCTTGTAACGCTTCAAGAACCGGTTTGCGCCCATAAATTGTTAACATTCCATCGTATTTTTTTTTCTTTTCACGATAAGAACTTGGATCTGTTGTCATGGTTCTTTTCTCTCTTGAAAAATCTGTTGATGGTATTGAGCAAAAGCGCTGTTGAGTTGCTTTTTCTTCGTATTAATGCCGTCGTTATTTTTTGGCAATGAATATCTGCGTAAAAGGGAAGTGACCCTCCTTTTTTTGGATGGAGCAAGAGGTCTTCGAGGGTTAATTATAAAATCAGCGTTATTATGGATCACTTAAATATATTTATGCACTATATTGGTGAAAATAATGGCTGCCACTGTATTAAACTCTGTTATTCGTTAGATTTTTTTACAAAACACTAACATTCCACTCGATTTGCCTCAATAAAGCCCATAGTATCGTTTTCAAATTGTAAGTCAAAACGCCCGTGTTTGATGTGAATGAGGAGCTTAATTTTGAATATCGTAAAAAACAGCCAACAATTAGTGTTTGCCACTGCCTTGATGTTCAGTGGTTCGGTCTTTGCCGATGACGGCTTAAATAGTGCTAATACAGCATGGGTTATGACATCTACGGCCTTGGTTTTATTCATGACATTACCAGGGTTGGCATTATTTTATGGCGGTTTAGTGCGCTCGAAGAACGTTTTATCGGTCTTGATGCAATGCTTTTCAATTGCGTGTGTGGCTTCGGTGGTTTGGTTCGTTGCGGGCTACAGTCTCGCCTTCGGAGCAGGTAATGGTTTTATTGGTGATCTAAGCAATCTATTTTTAGCCAATGTTGCCGAGGATACGCTGTTTGGCGATATTCCTGAAAGTGTTTTTTTAATGTTCCAAATGACTTTCGCAATTATTACACCGGCTCTGGTGATTGGGGGGTTTGCCGAGCGGATGAAATTTAGCTCAGTGATGTTATTTACCGTTTTCTGGTTGCTCGCCGTTTATGCACCCGTATGCCATTGGGTATGGGGCGGTGGTTGGCTTGCTCAAATGGGCACCTTAGACTTTGCTGGGGGTATTGTTGTACACATCACTGCCGGTGTCGCCGCGTTGGTAGCCGCTATTATGGTTGGCCCTCGCAGCGGTTTTTCTGTCACACCAATGCCTCCTCATAATTTAACGTTGTCAGTAGCCGGTGCAGGCATGCTGTGGGTGGGTTGGTTTGGCTTTAATGGTGGCAGTGCTTTAGGCGCTAATGGCGATGCTGGCATGGCGATCTTAGTGACGCATCTTTCGGCGGCTTGTGGTGCGGCCACTTGGGCAGGTATTGAATGGCTGAAGTACGGTAAGCCCAGTGTGTTAGGTATCATCACGGGCATGGTTGCAGGCTTAGGCACGATTACGCCAGCGTCAGGCTTTGTTGGCCCTGCAGGTGCTGTGGTTATTGGTATATCTGCTGGGGCGGTTTGTTTCTATGCAACGATGTACATCAAACAGACCTTAAAAATCGATGATTCGCTTGACGTAATGCCTGTTCACGGTGTCGGTGGTATTTTAGGCAGTCTAGCCGTGGCTGTTTTTGCAAGCTCAGAGTTAGGACTTTTCAGCGGTCAAGGCTTAGAAAATACTATATCTGCGCAGCTTGTCATTCAAGCCAAGGCTATAGTGGCAACGATTGCGTATACAGGCTTTGTGACGTTTATCATCTTTAAAGTGATTGCTGTTTTGACCGGTGGTATTCGTGTTGACGAAGAAGAAGAGTCACAGGGTCTTGATATCGTCTCCCATAATGAAAGAGGTTATGACATTTAAGACGCATTATTCATTGAAAACCCGCACTTTTTTGGCGGGTTTTTTTATGACTGACTCCGAGCGTGACTGTGTTAGCTATGCGGTGTTAATGCATTGACCAGTTCTAGGTTATGTGGGCAAGGCACATTATATTGCTGGGCGAGTCTGATAAAATAAATATTAAGGTGCTCAATTTCCAATTGCCGTCCTTTTCTCACATCATGTAACATCGATGACGTATTTTTTTCGGTTAATACGGCAATTTCTTTTGTCTCACTGAAAATCTCCTCGGCTTGTATTGTAATGGGGGCGTTAGACCGATTGATAATGTTAGCGAGCTCTTCGCATAAGGCCTTTATTCTTATCATTTTAACTGGATCATTGAACAACTCACCGTTACTGCACTGATAAAAAGCTGTGAGCGGATTGATCACACAATTAACCAGTGCCTTATGCCAAATTTTTTCTTCGATATCGTGAACCACGGTGGTGTTCAAAAAGAGGGGCGGGAGCCCGAAAGGAGTAGATTCATTAATTTGTTGAGCCCTATCGCGACTGCCTAGCTGGAGTCGACCAATATAATTATGACCTTCGCCTGTATGGGTAAGTTTAAAGGGTTGTCTTAAGCGCGCTCCGTCCGAAACGACAGCTTGCACCAATTGCCGATCATTTTTTTCACACTGAAGCGCAGCCTGTAAGGCGTGGTGCATACCCAATCCATTGCTGAGGGTAATCACTGTGGCCGAAGTGCAGAGTTGCGGAAGAACATTGCCCAGCGCGCTGAGCGCGTCATAAGCTTTTGTTGCTATGATGAGGTGAGATACTGATCGTGCTTCGCGACTCAGTTGATGATGGTCAAGCAATTCAACAGTGACCGTCTTTTTTTCCATGTTGCTAAAGAGTTGGGTGTATTCAATCGTTTGTTGATTTAAATACAGGTCGCTATCTTTTAACGTCTTTACTAGCATCGACACCTGACAACCTGCCTCACGTAAGGCGCAAGCCCACAGGCAACCTACAGGGCCCGCGCCTAAAATATACCAATGATTTTTGTTTAATTGATCCACTGAATTGGGCTCTCTCTGTCAATTGATTAATTTAGGACATAGTTTTTATCGTATCAACGCGCTAAAATAACTCAACATATAATTTAAGTTAGTTTCAGTCAATTAAATAATAACGGCGTTTTTTCTGGTCATTTACTTTTCGCACATGTCATTGCTTTCTATTGATGACGTTAGGAGTCACTTACTTATGCCATCTTTTGACATCGTATCTGAGGTTGACTTGCATCAATTGACTAATGCGATTGATCAGGCGAATCGAATTGTCGTTAATCGCTTTGATTTTAAAGGTGTTGATGCCCGTTTTAACCGAGAACAGCGGGTCGTCACTTTAATTGCCGAAGCTGAGTTTCAATTACAACAGATGTTGGATATGTTACAAAGTGCCTTACATAAATGCAGTATTGATATTGGCTGCATGGTTCTTGGTGAAATCATCCAAACGGGAAAGCAGTGCAAGCAAGTGATTACCTTAAAGCACGGAATTGATACCGACACATGCAAAGTAATTGTTAAAAAAATCAAAAGCCAAAAATTAAAAGTGCAATCGACCATACAGAGTGAACAAGTAAGAGTTACCGGGAAAAAGCGAGACGATTTACAAATAGCGATAGCTTTTTTAAAAGCAGAAGACTTTAAGCTGCCCTTACAGTTTTCAAATTTCAGGGATTAAAATCACATTTTAAATAACGCTATAACGAGGTCAAGTTGACAACTGACAATAAAAAATATGATCGGCCAGTCTCTGGTGATAAGTTCTCTCGTGGCCTGCATTACCCATTAGGCGTGAATTGGGCGCCTGACACATTTACCCCGCATAAAATTGCTGAGGGGGTGTATTGGCTACGAATGGCACTACCGATAAAACTTGACCATATCAATCTTTGGTTGCTTGAAGATGGAGATGGCTGGACAATTGTTGACAGCTGCATGAATTTACCTGAAGCGCAAGATGTCTGGGATCAGTTATTTAAAGGTTTCATGAAAGAACGGCCAATTAAGCGCGTGATTGCGACTCACATGCACCCCGACCATGTCGGTTTGGCAGGCTGGCTTTGTGAAAAGCATGGATGCGAATTATGGATGTCACGTCAAGAGTACTTGATGTGCCGAAATTTAACGAGCTATACGGGGCAGGACGCGCCTGATGCTGCAATTAAATTTCTGGTTAGAGCCGGTATGGATGATGCGTATATTGAGAAATACCGTTCTCGTTTTGGTTTTTTTGGTGAAATGGTTTCGCCTTTGCCCGACAGTTATCGTCGTCTCATTGACAGTGAAACGTTTGAGATAAATGGCCATTATTGGCAGGGATTAACCACCAGTGGTCATTCCCCAGAGCATGTTTCATTGTATTGCCCCGGCTTGAAATTAATGATTTCAGGTGATCAAGTGCTTCCTCGGATAACCCCTAATGTCAGTGTTTTTCCTAACGAACCCAGTGGCGATTCATTGAAGGAGTGGTTGCATGGTTTGGAACACTTACGTCAGATTCTGCCTGATAATCTTCTCGTGTTGCCATCGCATCAAGAACCTTTTTATGGTGTTAGAACGCGACTTACACAAATTATTGAGTCGCATGATGAAGGTCTTAATACGCTCTATGAAGCAATTGCTAGCCCTAAGCGGGTTATTGATTGTTTCCCTGCTTTGTTTAAAAACCCGATCACCAGTTCGACGATTAATCTTGCCGCAGGTGAGACTCTGGCACATTTAAATTGCTTAATAGGCCGAAAGATGGCGACGTTTAAAGAAGACGAGCAGGGTGTCTATTGGTATCAGCAGTTACCTGAAGCGAGGCAATTTAATTAAATGAGCTCTGAAGAGATCAATCTCAATCCTTTTTCGCCAGAGGTAATAGCATCACCATGGGATTTCTTTGCGCAATTACGAGAATGTGCCCCTGTCTATGCTTTACCTAACAATGCCTATTATTTAATAAGCCGTTATGAGGATGTCAAGACGATAGCGATGGATACCGAGACCTATTCATCAAATTTAGTGTCCGTTATGCTGAGCACTAATACGGAGAATGCACGTGGCGAGCAACCAGAAATACTGAATTTATCTGGTGGTGACGGCCAAATAGCGAAAGCGACGGATGTTTTAGCTATTGCTGACCCTCCGCAGCATACTCGTCAACGAAGGGTGGCCAACCGAGCTTTTACCATGCGCCGCGTCGCAAAAATGGAGCAACGTATTCATTCACTTTGCGTTGAACTATTGGCAGACATTGAGCGCTTAGACTTTGACTGGATTCAGTCATTTGCTGCGCCGTTACCGTTAATTATTATTATGGAGCTGATCGGTTTTCCATTAGCTGACAGAGATAAGCTGAAGCGCTGGTCTGATGCCTCAGTAGCGTTACTTAGCGGCATCAATTCAACTGAAGAATTAATGCAATACGGTCAAGAAATTAATCAGTTAATCGCCTATCTTGCTGAGCACTATGACCGTGCTTTCGACTCGCCAAGTGATAATTTGTTGGGCGACTTAATTGCTGAATCAAAATTGGATGATCAGCAATTTGGACGGGATGAAATCGTTTCTATGTTGGTGCAGTTGCTCACTGCGGGCAATGAAACGACGGCCAGTTTGGTCGGTAGTGGTATGTTGATGATGTGCGAAGATCAGCAATTGCAGTCTGAACTTCGTCAGAATCCAGAAAAAATAAGCGCGTTTGTCGAAGAAGTCTTGCGACTTGAATCGCCGTTTCATGGTCATTTTCGATTGGTTAAAAGCGATCATGTCTTACACGGTATTGAACTAAAAGCGGGCGATCGGTTAATGTTGATGTGGTCATCGACAGGCCGTGATGCCGATCAGTTTGACAATCCTTTAATGGTTAAGCTTGATCGCAAAAAACCTAAATCACATTTTGCTTTTGGCTACGGGATCCACCATTGTATTGGTGCGGCGTTGTCTCGAGCAGAAGCGAGAATTGCGTTTGAGACTGTTTTGGCGAGCTCAAAAAATATCAGTCGACAATCTCGCCAACAGGCGCGGTATACCCCTAGTCTGTTTATTCGAAGTTTAACCGAGTTAACTATCATTATAAAAAAATAATCAGATGGCTCTGAGCGGCGAGGGTTGTTGAGAGCTCAGAAGAAAAAAGAATTGACTTTTCAGCGTCACCGTTTATTTTTATTAGACCGAAATCACTCTATCCCATTGAATTTACTAATTTTATTGCTTTTCTTGCCTGGCTTGCAGGCGCACCCAGTGGTTAATGAAAATACTTGACTTGAATTCAGCAACTGTGTAAAGTTCGTACCAAGTCCTGCAGATATTTTCTCAGGCTAGTTTTGTAAGCCATCATGTCTTACGGCTAAGATTGTTCAACCCCTTTGAATTAATCGTATATTTCATCCTGGAAGTACAGCTACTGCCTTTTGGCTTTAGGTTACTTGGATGAGTGCATCTAGTAAAAACTGCTCTACTGCTTTTCTTCTTTTGTTTGGCACATTATTTTATTTTGTGTCGAGCCTTTCTCATGCTAGTTTTATTAGTCTGGCCACGGATGAAATTCGCTCTCTCGAATCTCAATCATTAGGTCAAACTAGCCCTTTACTCGGTGACACGCTTATCACTAACCACATTGAAGGGGGCGCCTTTTTTGTCAGTTATTGGCACAAGTCTTTCCATGGTGACAGTCAAGCGGGTGCAGAAACGCCCGACAGTTGGATGTCAGACTGGAATTTTGATTTTTCCAGCGTTGATTCTTTCCAACAGCAAGTCATCAATCGCGATGAAAATTCATGGACATTTCAAGCGACGATCAATGTCAATGACAATGTGGAGCTTAATTCGAGCAGTTTAACTCTTGGCCCGTCTGACGGCAGTTCGGCTAACCTTGCTGCGGCACAGGGGACTTTATTTGTTGACCTTTCTGAAACCGCGATAACCACCATTAACTGGATTAAATTCACTGTCAGCGCAGATTTACCTATAGATACTTACGATCGCCTTGCTGAATATGAGCTTCGATATATGTCGTCGCCCAATCAGGTTCCACTGCCGCCCAGTTATTTATTGTTTGTCTCATCCATCATAATGATTCTTATTCGTAAAAAAGTTCATTGAACGGTAGTGCCCTAACAAGCGCATCATTGTTCTGTAGTTGAAATTAAGGGGAAGAAAATGAAAATTACTAATAAAAATATATTTAAACAATCTTTGAGTCTATTTGTAAGTGCATGGTTGATGAGCAGCGCGTCTTTAGCTAGCACGGTATCGATGACGACCGCTCAATTAGACGATTTTTCTAAATTAAGTGATCAGCCAGTGACAGATAATTCAGTAACCAATAATAATGGCGTAAATATCAGCAATAACGGCCTTTTTGACTTTTCTACTATTTTTTTACTAGTTGGTTCAGTCGGTAGTCAAACGTTTACGACAAATGTCGGCCACGATTATTCGCAAACGCCATTGAATTGGTCTGTCTATGATTCCTTTGAGCATAACTTGACTAGCCAGGATCAGAATGCACTCTGGAACTTTTCTTTTACCCTTTTTGATGGGGTCGTTGAAAGATCAACGTCTGTGTTTAGCGTCAGTAGCGGTAATTCGCAAGCTTTTCAGATTGATTTAACGTCCAATAGTGATAATTTTAATAGAGCTAATATTGAAAAAGTGTTCATTACGGTCTCTGCTGAGTTGCCGATGCCTGATGGCAGTTCAGTTGCTGAATACTCTGTTGATTTTCAGCTCT